>ERZ824598.355-NODE-355-length-76826-cov-82.656081_pt1 | contig 76826 bp, 54 predicted proteins | sample MGYA00519934_ERZ824598 | MGnify/ENA primary metagenome ERZ824598 (study PRJEB31778, sample SAMEA3449177) | human gut metagenome | biome: human gut; feature: human-associated habitat; material: faeces | place: United Kingdom | collected 2010/2012 ...
GCCGGATTTCTTTGTCCTGATCTTTAACGCGTTTGCGGAGCATGGCAAGCTCCTCAGCAAGACTCATCGCGCTTTCCGGAGTATGTGCACCGTCGCCAATATCCAATGTGCCTGCTCTAACTGCTTTCAGCCATGTGTGGATGGTTCCTTCTGGGATACCTAATTCTTTGGCTGCCTTAGCACCGCCGATTTCTTTGGCAAGTTTGACAGCCTGGATCTTATATTCCTGGTCGTATTTACGTTGGGTTCGTGACATTGAGAGTTCCTCCTTATTCTCTTTTATTATACATGAATTCCTTGAGAATAAGGTGTCAACTTTATTTATACAACATCACTTCTTAATCCTATTTTTTAACTCTATAACACTTCAAAAAGTTGCCTGCCTTAGACAGCTTATTCAAGTGCGCCAGTTTATGGCTTTCCTCTACTTTCTTTCACACTAATCCTTGTTTTTAACTTCTGCACATGTATTCTCAAATGCTCTGCCTAAATAATTGGGATGTTTTTCATAACCCAGCAGAAAAGGACTGCTCCCTCGGGCGTAGATGCGGCGGAGACTGTGAGATTTTCTTGGAAAGTGGTTGAGCCGCAGGGGCAACGCGAACACGATGTTCGCGTTAGCCGATAAGTGCCATGGATGGCAACGTAAAGGCGGCCCCGTCATGGTGAGAAGCACTTGGCCACTTTCCTTTAGAAAATCCACAGTTGTAGCTAGCATCCGAGTCCGGGGCGGGCAGCCCTTTCTGCGTGGATTTTAGAACAACTATTTCACTAACTCTCAATTTATTTCTCTTCCACCGGAATCTGCTTCAGATTCTCCACAGGCTCCAGGATCTCATTACTGCGGATGTCAATGATAGGTCCGCCGGTACCTTCGATGTATTCTCTGGTAATGGTGACTTTTCCGATATTGTCATCCTTGGGAATCTCGTACATGATATCCAGCATGAAATCCTCAATAATGGAACGCAGGGCCCTGGCGCCGGTGTCACGTTTCATGGCCTTTTCGGCAATGGCATCCAGGGCATCATCCGTAAATTCCAGTTTCACTTCATCCAGTTCCAGGAGCTTCTGGTACTGCTTCAGGATGGCATTCTTCGGCTCTTTCAGGATCTTCACCAGCATCTCCTTGCTCAGTCCCTGCAGAGTACAGATGATAGGCAGTCGTCCAATGAACTCCGGGATCATGCCGAACTTACGGATATCCTCTACGGTCACCTTAGATAAAATATCGGTATCTTTATCGTATTTGTCCTTCAGTTCGGAATTAAAACCGATGGATGCGGTCTTGGTCAGGCGCTCCTTGATGATCTCATCCAGATCCGGGAATGCACCGCCGCAGATAAACAGGATATTGCGGGTGTTCACCGTAGCCAGGGGCACCATGGCATTTTTGCTATTGGCACCGACCGGTACTTCCACCTCGGCACCCTCCAATAATTTCAACATGCCCTGCTGTACACTTTCACCGCTGACATCCCGGGAATTGGTATTTTTCTTCTTGGCGATCTTGTCGATCTCATCAATGAAAATAATACCTTTCTCCGCTTTCTCTACATCGTTACCGGCGGCTGCCAGCAGCTTGGATACTACGCTCTCGATATCATCACCGATATATCCGGCCTCCGTCAGTGACGTAGCATCGGCAATTGCCAGAGGCACATCCAGCAGTTTCGCCAGTGTTTTAACTAAATAAGTCTTACCGGAACCGGTGGGACCGATCATAAGGATATTGGACTTCTCGATCTCAATCGCATCCATGGTGTCGGTAGCTACTCTCTTATAATGGTTGTATACCGCTACCGAAATGACTTTTTTGGCTTTTTCCTGTCCCACTACATATTCATCCAGGCTTGCCTTGATCTTATGTGGTGCCGGAATATCCTTGATGTTGAATACCGGCTTGGGACCTTCGGCTTTCTTTTTCTTCTTGAGTTTCTGCTTGTTGGGGATGCCGCCGTCTCCCTGGAGGTCTGCCAGATTCACAAAGCTGATATTTGGGAATCCGTTCTGTCCGCCAAACTGGTTCAGATCGCTCGGATTATTCAACATGCCCTGGTAGTCGAACTGGCTCACAGTCTCCATGGTCTTGTGCATGCAGTCATCGCAAATGCAGATATGATTAGGCAGCTTGAACATTCTGCCGGCTTTGCTCTCCGGTCTGCGGCAGATGAAGCAGACATCCTCGTACTCGCTGCTGTCCTTTTTGTCCTCTGTCTTTTTCTCAGCGGAATTTTCACCCGCAGTATCCGCTACCTGTGTGTTCTCGCTATTTTTTTCGTTATCTTTTTTTTCGTTCAGAGTGGTCTCTGTTTTCTCTTCCTCAGGAATCACTTCTCTATAATCATCATTGTAATTATCTGTCATGTTATTCTCCTCTTTGTCTATTGCGCAGTGCTTATCTCGGTATCACTTCGTGCTACCTCGATATCCGGGCTTCGCCCTACACGTATCGTGTCTTACGTAATCCCGTCTGCAAGCAGTCGGTTTTCGTAATCCACGATCCTTGCACTGCTCATGCCTACGCTTATTATATCTAATTCGAATGACTGCTACAAGTGAAGTTTTTCTAAACAAAATCCCCGGGAGATTCAGACGATCTTCCGGGGGTTTTCTGTCTTTCCAATATTCGGTATTGGGAACCGCTATATTTATTTTTTATCTGCAGGTCTGCTGCCCAGTGTCAGATTCAGTTCGATAGATACATATTCACCGTTCTGAGGTCTCTGTACCGTTATGGTTGCGGAATCACCGGCTGCATAGTACTGTAACATCTTCTGAAGATCAGAGTAGGACGAGATGCTGCTGCCGTCGAATTTGGTAATGATATCACCTTTCATGATACCGGCATTCGCTGCTGCACTGCCTTCCTCTACGGATACTACATAGATACCTTCCGGCATGTTGTACATCTGAGAGATCTGGGAAGTTACTTCCTGCAGAGAGATACCGATGTAACCGACTTCATCCTCAGCTACTTTGGTTCTGGTCTGACGCTCCATCAGATCTGCAATGATGGGACTTGCAGAAGTGATAGGGATTGCATAACCCATACCTTCTACGGTAGTACCACCGATCTTGTTGGAGTTGATACCGATGACCTCACCGTTCATGTTCAACAGTGCACCGCCGGAATTACCGGGGTTGATGGCTGCGTTGGTCTGGATGAAAGTACCGGTAGCACCGTTCTCCAGAGTGATCTCACGATTCAGGGCACTTACGATACCGTTAGTAACGGACTGGCCATATCCAAGAGCATTACCGATAGCAATCACCGGCTCACCAAGCTTCAGGTCATCACTGCTGCCCAAAGTAGCAACGGTAATGGCATTCTTGGTATCATCGCTCAGATCATTTAAAGATACTGCGATCACTGCCAGATCCATATCGGAATCCAGTCCTTTGACCTGTGCCTGTGCTTCACTGCCGTCGATAAAAGTAACGTTCAGCGTATCTGCGCTCTCTACTACGTGGTTGTTAGATACGATCAGCAGTTCATCATCCGTCTTGCCTACAATGATACCGGAACCGCTGGCTGCTTCTTCCTGTGTATACTGCTGTCCGAAGACATTTGCTGTCTCAGTAAAGTTATTCACAATCGATACCATAGCAGGCATAACCTTCTCCACCACATCAGATACATCAGACTCTACATAAGTAACGTTGGTCGCAAGCTGCGGTGTACTCTGGCTGCTCTCTGTTGCAGCTTCGGAAGTGACCTCATCTACCACTGCGGTATCCGCACCGGTCTTAAGCATCCCGGTGCCCTGCTGTACTGCATAGAACCCGATGCCGGCAAACAGTCCGAAGAAAAGTCCAAGACTGACACTTACCATAGCTTTTCGGAAATAACCACCATGCTTTTTGGGGTTCTTAGGTTCTGTATTGCTACCGGTGCTTCCGCCCATCTGGTATGTGGTGTAACCGTTTGCACTTCCCGCAGCGCTTACTCCGCTGAATGTACCGGTTGTATTTTCATCTCCGGTTTCGTAACCGGAAAAATTATCATTCTCGTACATAATGCTTCCTCCTATTCTATCTGTAAGTGAGAAATTTTTTACTATTTCCATTTCTTCCTCTCACCTTATGAACATAGTATATCCATCAAATGTGACCGAATTGTGATAACTTTCTGAAGCAATTATGAAAGATCAAAAAAACCGAAGAAGTTTTCACCTCTCCGGATTTTTCTTGTTATTCAACCGTAACGGATTTTGCCAGGTTTCTCGGCTTATCCACATCACAGCCACGTCCCACTGCCACATAGTAAGCAAACAGCTGCAACGGAATGATTGCCAGGGAATTGGTAAAGTACGGATTCGTCTCGGGAATGTATACCACATAATCCGCTGCCTTCTCGATGGCTTTGTTGCCCTCGATGGTAACCGCCATGACAAAAGCGCCTCTTGCCTTTACCTCTACCATATTACTGATGGTCTTCTGGAACAGAGCCGGCTGGGTTGCCAAAGCCACTACCAGGGTGCCATCTTCGATCAGGGAAATGGTGCCATGCTTCAGTTCTCCGGCTGCATAAGCCTCGGAATGAATATAGGAGATCTCTTTTAACTTCAGGGATCCCTCCAGGGAAATCGCATAGTCGATACCACGTCCGATGAAGAAGATATCTCTCGCTCCCACATAACGGTTGGCGAAATGCTGGATCTTCTGCTTCTGGCCCAGAAGCAGCTCGATCTGATCCGGCAGGCATCTTAAATCTGTCAGCATACTCTGGAACTTCTCCTGGTCAATGGTTCCACGCACCTTGGCGAACTTCATAGCCAGCATGTAAAGTGCGGTCAGCTGTGCACTGTAAGCCTTGGTCGTTGCAACGGCGATCTCGGGACCTGCCCAGGTGTACATAACACTGTCCGCTTCTCTGGCGATGGAGCTGCCGACGACATTGACAATACCCAGTACCTTGAAGCCCTTTGCCTTGGATTCCCGCAGAGCTGCCAGCGTATCCGCAGTCTCACCGGACTGGCTGATGACGATGACCATATTGCCCTTCTGCAGGATGGGATCACGATAACGGAATTCGCTGGCCACATCCACCTCTACCGGGATTCTTGCCAGACCTTCAATGACATATTTTGCGGTAACACCGGTGTGATATGCGGAACCGCAGGCCACGATATGGATCTTTGTGATCTCCTGAATCTCCTCATCGCTCATATTCAGTTCTTCGATGACGATATCATTATCCTTGATACGGGGAGAAATGGTATCGTTGATCGTCTTCGGCTGTTCGTAGATCTCTTTCAGCATGAAATGCTCATAGCCGCCCTTTTCTGCAGCATTGTCATCCCAGTCGATGGTCACGGGGGTTTTCGTGATCTCTTCTTCGTCCACTGAGAAGAATCTAAGACCGTCTTCCTTCAGTTCCACCACTTCCTGATTATCTACATAATATACGGTTCTGGTATATTTCAGAATTGCGGGAACATCAGATGCGATAAAGCTGCCGCTCTCACTCTTGCCTACGATCAGAGGACTGTCTTTGCGGGCAGCGAAGATCTTATCCGGCTGATCGGCAAACATGATACCCAGCGCATAGGAGCCCTCTACACGATGCAATACCTTAGTGATCGCTTCCAGGGGATTTCCCTTATAATAGTAGTCTAACAGATGCGCCAGTACCTCGGTATCGGTCTCAGAGATGAACTGATACCCCTTATCCTGCATCTTTTTCTTCAGTGGAATATAGTTCTCAATGATTCCGTTATGTACTACAGCAATGGTACCGGCGTTATTCATATGGGGATGGGAATTGATATCACTGGGAGCACCGTGGGTTGCCCAACGGGTATGCCCGATACCGGAGGTTCCCTTCATAGACTCGCCTCCATGTGTCAGGTTTTCCAGAACCTTAAGTCTCCCGACAGCCTTTTTGGTGTTGATCTTCTCCCCATCAAAAATAGCCATACCCGCGGAATCATATCCACGGTATTCCAGTTTGGACAGACCGTCTAAAATGATCGGCGCTGCCTGTTCTGTTCCAATATATCCTACGATACCACACATAGTCATACATCCTTTCTGTTCTGTTTCCAGTATTCTTTGTTGGAAGTAAAAGCAAGGACCCATTTTCCGGGGAGCCTGCGATAGTTCTTACCTAATAGATAACCTGCATATTTACAGGCACATTGTATATAAAAATGAGGCAACTTGCCGGACATATGATTTTTCCGCAAATATGCTGTCACATCTTTCACCATTCGTTTTCCCTCGGACTCCGAAGGATATGCTGCGAAGACTTCCGGATGTTCTGCCTGGGATACCCCCAGGTCAAAATTCCTGTGGAACTGCTGTACATTGGTATAATTATGGGAATGAATCACCCGGGCATCCGCCGCATAAGCGATCGCATACCCCGCTTCCACCGCTTTCGCCGCATAGATCATATCTTCATTAAATATGGTATGTTTTACGAATCCACCCAATTCCTCATAGATCTCCCGTCGGTATGCCGCACACACATTGGAGCAGAAAAATGTCTTGATCCCCAATGTCTTAAGATCTTCTGCGGATTTGATCCGTGACTGTGCCGGATAATTAAAGTCCCTGGTATAACATTCCACCGGTGCACAATCTTCTCTCGGCAGCTGTCTTGCATAGGATACCGCCACCTGATCCCGCAGCGGTTCCGTCAGTTGTTCGATCAGATTGTCATCTGCCGGCATAGCATCCTGGGTCATCATGACAAAAATATCTGCGGAAGATTTTTTCACACCCATACGTCTGGTGCCGCCATGATCAAATTCTCTTTTGGAGACATGATATACCTTAATGTTCTGATATTTCTCCAGAAATCTGGTTCCATAGATCAGCTGCTCAAAATATTTTTCCCCGGTGTTCAGCAGGATCACTTCATGTATCGGCACGCTCTGACTATCAAGCTTATCTAATAATGTAAATAGTTCTTTCCCCGGCTTATACAGGGGAATGATCACATCGATCTCCATTGCAGAGCGCTCCTTACTTTCCCAATCTCTGGTCTATTATACTTTATCCCCGTCTGTTACACAAGACTTTTTCATATGACACGAGGGAGCTCCGGTGCTCTCCGGAAGACTCCCTCGTCAATTCCTTTTCTTATTTATTCAGATAAGGTGCCGTATCGGATGCAATCTTTCTACTGTATTCCTTTACACTGTCGGTTACGGTGTAGTTCGCATCATCAAACAGGAACTGATGCAGCCATACAACATTGCTCTCCAGATCCAAAGGTACTACACTGCTTCCCTTTGCACCGATGTTACCGGTGGCACGCATGGTCTCTTCAGGGAAGCCTCCCTCGTCCACAATACGATATTTTGTGATGTTAGCCAGCAGATCCAGAATATCCTTGGAATCCAGGCTGGTGTAAACATCATCGATGGCACTGTTAAATACCTTGGACAGAGTATCGTAATCCGCCTTCTTCGCCTGATCTTCAATCGCCTGAATTACTTCACGCTGTCGTGCGGCACGCTTGAAATCATTACCTGCGGTATAACGGATACGGCAGTAAGCCGTCGCCTGCAGACCGTTTAGCAGCTGTACTCCGGTCTCTGTTACCGGTGTGTAGTCACATTTTAAGACCTCTGCAATACCGATCTGATAGTTATTGATATGCTTGATTTCCTCAGAGTCCACATCGATATAGACACCGCCCAGACCGTCAATCACTTCACTCAGTCCCTTATAGCCTACGGTTACAAAGTTCGTAATATCCATATCCAGATTCATGTTTAACATCTTGACTGCCTGCTCCGCTCCGCCATAGGAATAAGCTGCATTACACTTCTGATAGGAGTCGGTACCGATGTTCAGATAGGTATCACGATATACACTGATCAGTTTGATATCGCCGGTATCCATATTGATGCTGGCGATCATAATACTGTCGCTTCGGCTGCCCTTGTACAACTGGCTGTCCTTCGTCGCATCCACACCGAACAGTGCAATGTTCATATAACCCTTCATTGCTTCGTCCTGTTGTACTTCTTCCGGAATCCGGAGTTCCTCCGTCTCTAATACCGTTACCTTGGGGCCTTCATTATTTGTGTGGGTCATTACCAGATACAGTACTGCTACCATGATCAGGATAACCGCGATCTCTACACCGAAGATGATAACCTTTCTTCTCTTCTTGGCAGCACGCTGCTTGGCAGATACTCTCCTCTGTCCGTTGCCGGCAGGTCGCTGTCCCGCAGGTCGCTGTCCCACAGGTCGCTGTCCATTTCCGGAAGGTCTTCTTCCGCTTCCGGCTGGTCTCTGACCATTGCCGCCATTGTAGTTAGAATTTGTTGCCATCTTGTCTTCTCCTTGTGTTAATAAGCATTTTTATTGATAAATCCTGTGAAAAATGTCATAAGAATGATCTTAATGTCAAACCCGAGGGTCCAGTTCTCAATGTAATAAATATCATACTCGATTCGTTTCTTGATGGAAGAATCACCACGCAGGCCGTTGACCTGTGCCCATCCCGTGAGGCCCGGCCTCACCTGATGTTTTACCATATATCTCGGGATCTCTTCCTTGAACTTTTCCACGAACTGAGGGCGCTCCGGTCTCGGTCCCACCAGGCTCATATCTCCTTTCAGGATGTTGAACAGCTGCGGAAGTTCATCAATGCTGGTTCGTCTTAAGATCTTGCCGATTCCGGTGACTCTGGGATCGTTTCGCACCGTCCAGCCCTTTTTCTCCTCCGCTGCAGTCTGCATTGCCATACTACGGAATTTGTACATATAAAATGATTTATTATGAAGTCCTACCCGTTCCTGCTTGAAGATCACAGGTCCCGGACTGGAACATTTTACCAGAATTGCCGACAACAGCATGATCGGTGACGTAATGATGATGCCGAACAGGGAACCGACAATATCCATGGCTCTCTTGATCATCATATTTCCGGTGTTGGTCAGCGGCACATACCGAATATTGATCACCGGAAGTCCCATGAGATCCTCCGTGTAAGGTCTGCTGGGGATCAGACTGCTGTAGTCGGGGATGAATTTCGTATGCACGCCGGATTTCTCACAGATATCCACAACGCCTTCCAGATAATCATAATCTTTCAGAGAAAGCGTGATCGCGATCTCGTCCAGCTTGTTCTCCGGAAGAATATACTCCAAATTCCCCAACGTTCCCAGGACTTTCACTCCCTTATAGGTAGTCCCTCCCGGAATGTGTTCATCCAGAATACCGCATACAACATATCCCCACTGGGGATTGCTTAAGATTCTGTCAATATACTCTTCTGCCGCTCTGGAATATCCCACCAGCAAAATATGCTTCAGATTGTATCCCCTTTTCCGGAGTGTCCGCAACGCTTTTCTCATTATGATGCGGGATACCGAAGTCAGAAATACATTCAGCACATAAAAAATTGCCATGACGGATCGCGAAAAGTTGATCTCACGGATGCTCATATACAGAATAATGATCAATGCCGCCAGGCCGATGGTATTTGCCTGCAGAATGCTGTAAATCTCATGTCTGCGGCGGACGGTTCGCTTCGGGGAATACACGCTGCACCGGTAATATAGAAACATATAACCGGGTACAATAAAAGGAAGCAGCTTATAATACTCCTGCACAGGCAGGACACCGATTCCGGGACCGTCGTTCAATATATAAAATTTGATATAATAGGCAAGGACAAAGGATATGGCTGTGATCAGCGCATCCATTATCACAAGAAGCCTGTTAAAGACTTTCTGGTTGTCTTTTATCATATGGGTCACCCAATCTGTAAGTCTGAAAAGCTTCTTTTTAACGATTTCATTCTACAATAACGATGTTTTTTTCTCAACTTAAGAATTTATGAAGCCATTTCTTAAGATTTCATAAGAATTCGAAACACATTGAAATACAGCTGCCACTGGATCTTCACATAATTCCCCAGATGATGCCACCGGAAGGGAACTTTGTGCTGTCTTCCCGTGGTTCCTACAGATCTTCTCAGGCCCGCTGCCAGTCCCTTCAGATATAGTTTTCCCATTCTTTTCTTACAAAAAAACAAAAACTTTATGCCAAATCCAAGCAAAAAAAACGGCAGGTTCAGAATACACTGCAAAAGCGGCATATTCTTGCCGATCACATAAATACTGTTGGCAGACGCAAGTAACGTTTTCCGGGGATTGTATCTGGATCCCGTGGAAGCACTGCCATAATGCAGCACAGCCGCCTTCGGTTCATACCGGTTCTCATAGCCGTAGATCCGGGCACGGTAGCCGATATCCAGATCTTCCAGATAGGCAAAATGTTCTTCATCAAAATAACCGATCTCTTCAAATACGGATCGTCTGTAGATTGCGGCACCGCCACAGGCGGAAAACACCGGGACAGACTTATCATAATCCGCCGCCGGTTGTCCCTTCCCCCGGGAATAGGCCCAGCCCAGCACGCAGTAACGGTCTCCGGCATCATCGATGAGCTCCGGTCTGTCCCACATCAGCATCTTCGCACTGACGGAAAATATCTTTTCATTTTCGCGGATAGCATCATATAAGCCTCTTACAAAACCGGCTTCTGCCTTTGTATCATTGTTCAGAAGGATCACATATGGTGTCTTCGCTTCCCGTATCCCCAGATTCACTGCATGACAGAATCCGGTGTTTTCCGGTAAAGATATCAGGCGCACACCTTCCCCACACCATTCCTTTTGCAGATATTCCACGCTGCCGTCCACGGAAGCATTATCGATGATCAGCACTTCATATCCGGGGGCATTTTGCTGCTCTCTGCACAGAGAAGTCATGCACTCTGCCAGATATTTCATTCCGTTGTAATTTGGTATAACAACCGTTATTTCACTCATAATGGTTTAAACTCCTCCGGATATTCCGGCAGATAGAGTAATCTTCCTCTTTGCCGTAACGCTTCGGACAACTGCAGACTTAAGGTTCGGATATCCGCACCCTCCGGCAGCGTAGTAATATTAAATATCGGCTGCTCTTTCGGTAGTCTCCGAATCTCGGTATACGGAACTCCCACGATTTTTTCAAACACTTCCCTGCATTCGGGTCGGATACGAATACAGCGAAGATCCAGCGCTTCCGCATCCTGGGACAGCTCCGCGCGGTGCAGATATCCGCCGAATCCCTTCGGCAGTCCTTCATAAAATACGGTTCCGTCTGCCGTCATTCTGCCGCCGATGATCTTGCCGTGTTTCTTCCCGGACAATACTCTGCCGCCTACAGCTGCCACATCCGGCCTGGCTTCCCATACTTCTTTATATTTTAACCGATAAAATCCCACATGTCTGGTCTCTGTCGCGGTGGCCGGGATATGACGGCGGTCCGCATGATCCTGCAATGCTCTCATCCCCGCATCATACGCATATTTTTTGCTGTTTGGATTGGCTGCTGTGGATGCCTCATGACATCTCCAGTGATACAACACCTTCGGAATATGGAGTATTCTCTTCTCCGCAGTCTGCCCTCCCTCTGTCAGCACTTCCGCTACACAGCGCAGTACCAGATCATAGTCCTGGGCACCGTCAAATTCCGGACGGAATTGCAGGCTTTTCAGCAATTTACTCTCCATTACCAGAAAATGACAGATATAGTTATTGTTAAGAATTAAATCGTAATTAAATTCTTCTTTATAATTGGGCTCATAGTATCTGGTCTCTTCTCCATCGCACTTATCCTCATCCGAATAAGCGAAGGCAACTTTGACACCTCTGTCATATGCTTTGATGATCGCATCAGCCATTTCGTACAACGCATCCGGTGTCAATACATCATCATGATCCAGCAGACCGATATACTCTCCCTTCGCATAGGGAAGCGCCTGATTGGTATTAGCAGCGATTCCTGCATTTTCTTTCAGATGCACATAGTGGAGCCTGGGATCTGCTGCGACAGGTTCTGTCTCGCCATCCGTCGGCTGCTCCTTCAGGAATCCCTGCTGCTTCAGTACCTCCTCCACACTGTGATCCTCCGTGGCATCTGCCAGGATCAGTTCCCAATGGGGATAGCTTTGTTGCATAACGCTCGTTATCATTCTGTTCAGATATGCTTCCGGCGTTCGATATAAGGGTACCACAATACTGAACGTAATCGCTCTTTCCCATTTTCTCCGGCTCTGCTTCTCCAGCTCTGCTTCCGAACAGGGCACAAAAAAATAGCGGTCTGTCTCTGTCAGGCGCTCCCTCACAGAGATCCAGGTTTCCCTCAGGCCGTTACGTTGCAGATAATATAGAGTTTTCTTAAGGTTTGCCTTGTTTAGCTTTGCCACAGATACCTCCATCTTTTCATAAAAGAGCAAACCGCCCTGCTCGGGCGATTCGCTCTTTTGAAAACTAATATGATTTATGGAGCACTGCCTTACAGTACTGCCTTTACATCCTCGGTCAGCTTCTCTACCTTAGCCTTTGCATCCTCTAAGCTGGTTCCCTTGACACCCATGTAGAACTTGATCTTGGGCTCGGTTCCGGAAGGACGTGCACAGCACCATGCATTGTCAGGGAGCTCGAAGTACAGAACATTGGACTTGGGAAGTCCTGTGGTAGTCTTCTCTCCGGTCTCCATGTCGATGATAACATCGTTCTGGTAATCACGGAACTTCTCTACCTTCAGATCTCCGAATGCCTTAGGAGGATTCTTACGAAGCTTCTCCATGATTTCGGCGATCTGTCTTGCGCCATCGATACCCTTCATGGTGATGGTATACTGGGTCTCCTTGAAGTAACCGTACTTCTCATACATGGATACCATCATATCCCACAGAGTCATGTTGTGCTTCTTGCAGTAAGCTGCTACTTCGCACAGACACATCACTGCTACGATCGCATCCTTATCTCTTGCGTGGGTACCTGCCAGGCAGCCGTAGCTCTCTTCCAGGCCAAATACGTAGTTGTTGCTGCCGGTCTGCTCGAAGAGCTTGATCTGCTCGCCAATGAACTTGAAGCCGGTCAGTACCTCGATCAGCTTTACGCCGTAAGCCTGCGTAATAGGTTTGGTCATGTTGGTGGTAACGATGGTAGTTACCAGTGCGGGATTCTCGGGCATGGTACCGGTCGCAGTCTTCTCTCTTAAGATATATTCTGCGATCAGCATGCCGGACATATTACCGGTAAATGCCACATACTCGCCGGTCTTGGTATCTTTTGCATACACACCCAGACGGTCTGCATCGGGATCGGTTGCCAGAACGATATCCGCATCCTTCTCCTTCGCCAGACGAAGCGCATAGGTAAATGCCTTGGGATCCTCAGGGTTCGGGTAATCCAGTGTGGTAAAGTCAGGATCCGGATTCTCCTGTTCGGGAACTACATAGACATGCTTGAATCCCAGCTCAGACAGGATACGCCTTACCGGCTTGTTACCGGTACCGCATAACGGAGTATATACGATCTTGATGTCATCTGCCATTTCCCTGATCACATCAGGATGAATGATCTGCTTCTTCAGCTCTGCCATGTACTTGTCATCGATCTCTTTGCCGATCACTTCATAGAGTCCTGCTGCCACAGCATCCTCTCTGCTCATGGTCTTCACGGTATGATAATCCTTGATGGACTGTACTTCGGTAATGATGTCCTTATCGATAGGAGCGGTTACCTGTGCGCCGTCCTCCCAGTATACCTTATAGCCGTTGTACTCAGGAGGGTTGTGACTGGCGGTAACTACAATACCTGCAGTGCATCCTAACGTCCGAAGGGCAAAGGACAGCTCCGGGGTAGGTCTTAAAGATTCAAAAATGTATGCCTTGATGCCGTTGGCTGCCAGACATCTTGCTGCTTCATCGGAAAACTCGGGAGACATGCGGCGGGAGTCGAATGCGATTGCCACACCCTTACTCTGTGTACCGCGCTTGATAATATAATTGGCAAGACCCTGAGTTGCCTTACGAACGGTATATACGTTCATACGGTTGGTTCCCGCACCGATCACACCACGTAAGCCGCCGGTACCGAATTCCAGTTCCTTGTAAAAACGATCTTCCACTTCTGCTTCATTATTGCGGATTGCCAGAAGTTCCTCCTTGGTCTTCTGGTCAAAATAATCATCATTTAACCAGAAATTCAGTTCGTCCATATAACTCATTTTCCTATCCTCCTGTTTTATCGCTATCTTTCAATATCTTCAGTAAACGCTCTCCGGTGATATTTTACCATAGATTCCCTCTACTGAAAAGAATTATTTAACGTCCGCTAACTGCCGGATCCTTCAGTGCGTAATCGCTGCGATCCAGAGAGAAATTCGGATTGTAATAGGGATCTCCCGCCTCCAGTTCAGCCTTCCATTTTTCACGGAAATGCCCGGATTCTCTGTTGTAGCGCTCTGCCTTTTCTCCCTGATCGTCCAGTCCTCTGGAGATGGATTCGTAATGATACAGCTCCGCAAAAGGAGTCCACACATTCAGAAGTCCCAGTTTACGTAATTTCAGGCAGAAATCCACATCATTTAAAGAGATCACAAAGCTCTCATCCAGACCGCCCACCTGCTCATACAGGCTCTTTTTCACCAACAGACAGGCACCGGTCACCGCTGTAACGTTCTGGGTATAACACAGACGTCCCATGTAGCCTAAGTTCTGTACCGGGATGCGATAATGGGTATGTCCTGCCGTGCGGTGTGCTCCCAGTCCGATGACCACGCCGGCATGCTGGATCGTCTTGTCCGCATAATACAGTTTGGCACCTACGGCACCCACATCCTCTCTCTGGGCATACATCAGCATCTCTTCCATCCAGTTGGCTGTGATAACCTCCGTATCATTGTTCAGCAGTAAAATATACTCACCGGAAGCATAAGACGCTCCCAGATCATTGACCGCAGAATAATTAAAGTCACCTTGATATGTCACAATGGAAATCCGTCCGTCCCCGCTGTGCAGGATACCGCCGTCATGGCCGCAGACTGTATGCAGCTTGCATCTTTCTTCATAAGAATCATCGCCGGACAATCCCAACAGTTGGGAATAATAGTCCTTGATCTCCGGTGTGGTACTGTTATTTTCCACGACAATGATCTCGTAATTGCTCCAGGTGCTGTTCTTTTGGATCGAGGTAATACAACGCTTCAGATCCTCAACGTGATCCTTATTGGCGATCACGATGGAGATCTTCGGATCTCCCAGGATCTGATACCGGATCCGGAAGATCGTGGCGCAGGCTCTGGTACTGGTGATCTGAAAATGCTTAAAACCATGCTTTTTCAGATGATCTGCCACAGCTCCCTTTGCCGCCTCAATGGCATAAGGCTTCGCGTCAATGCTGGCTGCGGTACTGCCCTCATGGCTTCTCCAGTAGTACATCAGTCTGGGAACATGAACGATCTTTTCCGCTCTGTCGGTCAGACGCAGGATCATATCGTGATCCTGGGCACCGTCAAATGCGGTGCGGAACAGTTCCTCTCCCTCTAACAGTTTTCGGGAAAAAACGCTGAAATGGCAGATATAATTATTCGCCCGCAGATTGTCCGGTGCATAGTCCGGCTTAAAATGCATGGTCAGCATTTTATTAATATCATTTTCCTTGAAAGTGGTCTCATCACAATAAAGATAATCCGCACCCTGCTCATTGATCTCCTTCACATACGCATACAGTACGGAAGGATGTAAAATATCATCCTGGTCAAACAGGCCGATATAATCTCCGGTAGCCAGCTTGTAGCATTCGTTGGTGTTATAGGAGATACCGCCGTTATGATCCAGGTGCTTATAGACGATACGACCATTCGCCTTCGCCGCGTACTCCCTGCAGAGTTCCTCGATATAGGAGTGCTCCGCGTCGGAACCGTCCGCCAGACACAGTTCCCAGTTGGGATACGTCTGATTCATGACGCAGTCCAGCATCTGGATCTGGAATTCTCTTTTATTGTTCCACAGCGGAACCAGAATGCTGATCTTCGGCATATAAGGGAATATCGTCTCTTCTTCCTTTTTCCGCTGCTCCGCATCAGGAAAGCTTCCGGTTCCGTAGGACTCCATCAGGCTCTTCTGGCGACTCTTGTTGCGGATCTTACGCAGGATATCCTTCGGTCCGCCACAATGGGACAAGCGATCCCTCTGTCTCTGTGCGAAATGGATCAGACTTCTCGCCGGACCCGTGGCTTTCCAGAATTTATTCTTTTTGATCCGGTCCAGTTTGAACTGCAGGTCCTCCTTTTCCGATTCCAGCACTACGATCTTGTCTGCCAGATCCGCACATTTTTCGTGCTCCCTCTCGTAGGCTTCTTGATAATTGATCTCAGACATGTTTTTCCTCCGTCAAATATTTTCCCGTTGTATTCCACAGTTTCAGCTTACTGATCCGATGGACCGCAAGAACGGCGATTCCATAATTTCCCGGAGGCAGCTGCCCTGTTTTCCGTTTCACACAGAAACCTCCCAGCGCCACATTTTTCTGGTCCGGAAGATTCTCCTCCAGTTCCTGCCGATATGCAGGTAAAATCTTCATGGACCATACCTTCCGGTCCGCCTCCCGCTGTCCCTGCGTATCTTCGGGAAGCAATACTAAAAGTTTATCATAACATGCGTTATCATCTCCCAGGATCACACTGTATCCCTGGATCCGCTCCGGTCCTGCAGTCTCCACCCGTGCCATCAGGCAGTCATCCCGTCTTGCATTTTCCAGAAGCTCCTGCCAGCTCTCACATCTCCATGCCGGCTCCTGTAAAATATTCCGGTCTGTAAGATATGCCGGAACCACACGGCTGTCCAGTCCTTCCCGGTTCAGTCCCATAGGGTAAAAAGGATCCACTCCGCGGAACTGAGGATGCATCTGGTAAAGCAGTTCTCTCTCTTCCGTCAGGCGTCGCATTTTCTCGGGACTTTCGTCGCTTCCGCGGCTCAGGGATTCATGATGATATGCAAAACAGTCATTCAGCACCACATTGTAATATCCCATTTCCACCAGACAAAATCCCAGATCCACATCATTATAGGCCACCCGCAGTGCCTCCCGGAATCCACCCGTCTCCCGGAATACCTCTGTCCTTATCAGCAGACAGGCACCCGTCACTGCCACGCAATTCAGATCAAAGCGATTTCTGCCAAAATAATAAGACTTATCGTCTTCCATGAACTGGAGCTTATGCACCGGTCCCACCGGCAGATTGACAATACCGTCGTGTTGTATTTTCACAGAATCCGGATAATACAGCTTTAGTCCCACGCTTCCCACATAAGGCTGCATGGCGCGGATCACCATTTTGTCCAGCCAGTCATTGCCGCACACTTCTATATCATCATTTAAAAACAGCAAAAACTTTCCTTCCGCCAGTTCAGCTCCCCGGTTGCACATCGCTGAAAAATTAAATTCCGCCGGTTCATAAATATAACGGACAGGGACACCGCTTTCCCGGATCCGTCCGATCAGTTCTTCCGTTTTTTGCTTATTTTCCGCACTGCTTCCGTTATCCACCAGCAAAATTTCAACAGGGATCCTGCCCTCAGACCTTCTCGTCAGGGAATGCAGGCACTTCTCCAGTACCTCCGGATTATCTTTGGAGGGAATGATCACCGAGACTTTAAGCTCTCCTGCGAATAACTCTTTGGCACCTTCCGCCGCCCTGGAGGCCAGTTCCACCGCCAGCTGCGGTGACTCCTTCGTCAGCTGGTAATTTTCCCAGGGAGTGCACTCCCGGCTGTCCCGGTCTGCACGTGCATCCGGTCCCTGGATTCCTATTCCGTCTGCAGAAAAAGTTCCATGGAACAACACGGTTTCCATATGACCGATGGAATGACAATCTCTCTCGAACCCTCCGGCTCCCAAAAACAGACGATCCATCAGCGGACGGATCTCTCCGGCATCTGTAAAAATAATTTCCTTTCCGGTGCTCTCGTTCTCTGTCACGACCGGATTTTCTCCCATTCTCTGCAGCAGACTGCTCCGTACCGCAACGACACTTCCCACATAGAAAAAGGCTCTGTACAGATTCGGTGACCAACAGGGTTTGTACCAGGGAATGCAACGCTCTCCCTTCTCATTCATCAGGTCTTCATCACCGTAGACGATTTCTGCTTCCGGATGCTTTATAAAATAAGCGTTGATCCGCTCTGTCGCATTATCTGCCAGTCGTCCCGCCGCCTGTCGGAAAATGACGAATTCCACAAGTCCTGCAATTTCCCGGGGTTCGGCGCTTTCCCGGTCCTGCTCCGCTGCCCACTGTTCATAGGTGACCTTAAGCTGCGCCAGTTCTTTTTCGTATTTTTTATCCTGCTGTGCGATCAGCACCTGCTTCACCGCTGTCCGAATACCCAAGCTGCCGCTCCCTTCTTCTCCACTCCCATCATATCTTTTGCCATTGCCTGAGGGATCTGTACGATCTCCATTTTCACAGACAACGTATTCTCCGCCTGCCGGTTCAGCACATCTGCCCGGATCGTCATATTGGGATCCTCCGTGGCAAATATCACGCTGGGATGGTCCGCTCCCTCTTCGGATTTCAGGATTTTTCCGTTGGTAGTGAACACTTTCTTATCCTGCAGAGGAACCGGCTGTCCGTTCATGGACAGTTCCCGAATCTTACAGATGCAGGAACACATTGCCGGGTCCAGCCGCAGATAATGTACGTTACCGTCGAATTTCACGATAAACTCTGCCTCTTTTTCCGCAACATAGACATTTTCCGGAAAATAAGAATTTTCTTCGGAAAATCCCTGTCCCTTGTCTTCATAGATCTGTACCCGCAGTTCTCCTTCCGACTGGCGGAAACGCCCGATCCATTCGGTGGGTTTATAGATTTCGCCGCCTAAGAGATTCCGGATCTCACCCATGGACAATTTCTGTCCGGTGACATATTTCTGGAATTCCCGCTCCTGCTCTCTATACTGTCTCGCCTCATTTTCCGTGATGTCCAGACGATCTAAGATCCTGTCCAGTTCCAACGCATTGCGTCTTTCATTCTCCAGAACATAACAGTAAATTGCCCGGAACGCCAGTGCTTTCGTATCTATGACACGGTCAAAGGTCCACTCGTAATCGATCAGTGTCCAGTGATCCCCGTCCACCAGAATATTGGCAAAGATCAGGTCAAAATCCGCTACCGGAACTTCTTCCCCGAATCCTACCCTCTCCAGATACTCCGCAAACAGGCTGTGGAATCCTTCGATATCCTGTCTGTCCAAACATTCATCCATCAGTTCCGACAACGGTCTGCCCGATACGAATTCAAATTCCGCATAAGGGATGCCGTCCTCTTCTCCCGGATGACAGACATTAACGTCCAGCCGGCTTCCGGCATAACGTACTTTTAATTTTTCATACGCTTCCATCATATGGCGCACATGCGCCTCGGCTTCTTTGGTCAGCGGATATTTCCGCACGATCCGATTCCCCCGGTCATCCCGCAGGATCTCCGTACGGATGCGGAAGTTTTCCGCACGGTCGTTGGAATATCTGACATATTTCAGGTCCAGAGGCTTACCGATCACTGCCAGATAAGAATTGGAAAATACAGAAAAAAGACCCTCTTCCACGATTCCGTCAAAAGCACTTTTTTCATCGAATAACAACATTCTGTCACGGTCGAAATTCCGCAGATTATTGGACAGTTCTCCCCGGCCCGGCAGATATGCATCCGAATAGACCGTGGTCATGAATTTATAATCGGGATACGGATAATAAAAACTGCGTTCTCCCACACCACAGGCATCGAAGATCTTCTCCAGTTTTTTCCGGGAAAAAGTACGCACGACGCCGCCGTTCGGATAATTTTCAATTCCGGAAAACCAGTCTCCCAGGTGATCTTCCTTGCAGCCCGCAAAATATTTCAATCCGTATTTGTTCTCAATAGCGATAACGATTCGTCCACCCGGTGCCAGATGCTTTTGCAGAATTTTCAGGAAATCTTCATAAGGTGTGCTACCGCCTATGTAAGCCTGGCCGTACTCGAAGACACCAATGAGGCAGATATAGTCATAATCTGCGGGCAGATCCGGTTCCACATCCGTAAAATTGCCTATGTGGATCGTCACATTTTCACTTTCACTGTGCCGGTACGCATTGATCAGACTGCGCTTTTTTGAGAGATCTACGCAGGTCACCGATCCGGCTTTCCGGGACAGGGCTCCTGTAATGGCTCCGCAGCCGCTGCCTACTTCCAACACTTTGTCCGTCTTTTTGATCGGAAGAAAATCCACGATATTTTCCCGCAGAGCCGACAGATGATACAGGATCGGCCAGCTTTTTCTCTCTGCGATGATCCGGTCATATTCCACGGTACTGTATTTTTTTACAATCTCCAGAATCTCGTCTTCCACACTGCCGTCACAATAATAATCCTCTCCGGGATACTTATCCAGATTCAGTGTTACTTTGCCGATGGTCTCTGTCATTCTTTATTTCTCCTCCGCATCCCACACTTTCGTGTTGGAATCCATATCATAATAGCCTACGGTGTTTTTATCGGATACTACTGTAATATTCAGGGCATCATACAGTCTGTGATAGACCTCAAAGGTATCCTGATTGTACCCCGTCACTCCCAGAGACAGCAGATATTCTCCGCCCTGCAGATTCATCTTCTGTGTAAAAGTCACATTTTTCACATCACCTGGTTCCACACTGTCTAAGAACGCCTTCTCGATCATGGTATTGGTACCGGTGATCTCCACACCGATGACATTTTTCACGGAAAATGCAAAATTCGGTGCCGGTATAGGATCCATAAACCGGACCTTCATATGGATGGTAAACATTGTCCCCTTCAGAATGGCATTGGTAGGCACACCCCTGTCATCCGTAATGTAAAATTCTTCGATCTGTGCCTGCTTTGTACCGTATTCCAGGGCATTGGGATTCTGTCCCTTCGCCTCCGCGGAAGCCTCAGCAGCATCTTTGGCTGCGCCATCCGCCTTTTTCGCAGCGGCTCTCTGCAGATCTTCATCATCTAAGAGATTCTCCGATTCCTCACCGGCATTTTCGGATTCATCGTACTGTCCCACCAGTACCCGTTTATAAGTATCGATCATGGCCTTGGGGCTGCCTTCTCCCAGAATATTTCCCTGGTTCAGCAGATAGACGCGGTCGCAATATTTACTGATACTGCTCAGATCGTGACTGACGAAGACGATCGTCTTGCCCATTTTCTTGAATTCTTCGAATTTATGATAACATTTTGCCTGGAAAAATACATCACCGACGCTCAGAGCCTCATCTACGATCAGGATCTCCGGCTCGATATTGATCGCCACTGCAAACGCCAGGCGGACGAACATACCGCTGGAATAGGTCTTTACCGGCTGATAGACATAATCTCCGATATCCGCAAAGCTTAAGATCTCCGGCAGCTTTGCCTCGATCTCTTTTTCGGAAAATCCCATCATGGTACCGTTCAGATAGACATTCTCGATACCGTTGTATTCCATATTGAAGCCGGCACCCAGCTCCAGCAGAGCGGAGATACGCCCGTTGACCAGCACCCGTCCGGAAGTCGGATTCAATACTCCGGTGATGATCTTCAGGATGGTGGACTTACCGGAACCGTTGGTACCGATGATTCCCACGGTTTCCCCCTGATAGATCTTCATACTCACGCCTTTCAGGGCATAGTGGAGCTTATGTTTGGTCTTTTTACCGAATCCGAAAGCTTCCTTCAGACGATCCGAAGGTTTATCATATAATTTATAGATTTTCTGGACATTATCAACTTCAATTGCCAGTTTTCTCTTATCCTGCATAATGTCTTAATCCTTTTCTTTCAGTGTTACACTGTCTTTATGGTACCACATGGCCAGAGAACGGTTGGCCTCATTGTCCGCATCCTCGGAGATTTCTCCCATGCACAAAAACCACGGGCGGAACTGATAGGCCGGCAGCTGCACATCTTTTTCCGGTCCGGACAGAATTGCCACCCGCTCCAGATATTCCTGATGGAAATTATAAGCCTCCCCGGTGTGCACATAATAATAGGCTCCGTAGGACGAATAATGTCCCGCCTGATTGGATGATGCCCGGAAGATCACAAGACATGCCACACCGATCAGCACATAAAACCACCAGGCTGCTGCGCCATTTCGTGCAGACAGCTTCTGTGCATACTTATCCGTCCTTTTTTCCAGTATCTGTTTCAACCAGCCACACCAATAGATCTCATTTAAAAACAACAACATGAAATACGTGATTTTTACTGCATTCAGAGTTCTGGACAGTCCCGCATGTCCCAGGGAATACAGGCTCGGTGTATAGCCGGTCGCATACAGACAGAAGGACAAGGCGAGTACGATCCCCGGATAACGAAAACGGTAATCCGTGCTTTTCACTGCCTGCCAGATCATAGGTACCAACAATAACATCACCATCAGAACCACCGGTCCGGTATATTCCGGAATGTGTTTCACGGCTTCCAAAAATGATCTGCCGATGGACTCCAGCGGTCCGTAACCCCAGCCCACATAGCTGCGGGCACGTACGGAATTTCCCGGAGCCGCCACATTCAGGCCGAAGCCTATGATATACACCAGTGTAGACGGCAGCAGCCACAGCCCCGTCCTGCGCCGTTCCACTACCACGCTGACCAGAAGGATGGTCAGAAGACACAATAATCCCTGCAATGCCGTGACGAAATTGCTTCCCGCTGTAATCATGGCAAGCAGAACCGATGCAGTGAATAACAGACCTTTCGCGGTTCTGCCCTCTGCTCTCTCCAGGCAGATGGCCACAGACAAAAACAAAAGTCCGAAACCATGCATTCCCACATAGTGGATCCCGCCGTTATACCAGTAGAAGCCGCTCTGCGCGGAATAGATAAACATAAATTCCGCTATAGTGATCACTGCCTGAATTGCCAGGCTGCTCCATTTCTCCATTCGGAAGACTTTCCGCAGGATCACGTGGGTAAACACCATGCTTCCCGCCAAAAGCAGTAACAGAATGAACACCGGTCCTAAGAAATAATACTGCTCTCCCCAGACAGCCGGCATCAGTGTCATGAAAAAAATAGAAGAATACGTTCCCTGCCATGCATACCACTGGGTTCTGGAACAATCCAGTGCACCGGAGATTGCCGCCCATTTCGACTGCTCCTGCTCTATGGCAGCTCTGGCAAATCTTCCAAAGTTATAGTCGTCATAATAAGGAACCGCATAAATCGTCAGTCGAAACAGTGGGATCAGTGCTAACAACAGCAGTCCGCAACAGCCCACTGCCAGCAGTACCCTGCCAGGCTTCCATAACAATATTTTTCTTAACTTTTCAAGAGCACCCTTCAATTACTTTCACCCTTTCTGTTTCCCCCACAACAGTTCCGTAATGCAGTACCCCGTTCCTTGAGCTCTCGGAATGGTAACAGTCCTTCGTATTACAATACATCTGCGAAATGCACTTTCAGTCTCTTAAAGATCACAGCACCCAGTCCGAACAATACCACCGTCACGATCCAGAAATACATCGTGGAGAAGAAATCCCGGAAAAACCATTCTTTCTCGTAGATCGCACTGCGGTAGCCATTCACGATATAGACCAGCGGATTCAGCTTCAGGATCATGATCCACTCCGGAGACAGCGCGTCCAGATTCCATAAGATCGGAGTGGCCCACATGCCGATCTGCAATCCGATGCTGATGATCTGGGACAGATCCCGGAAAAACACCACTACCGCACACGTGGTGTAGCTGAGTGCCAGCACAAATATAAACAGGCAAAAACTGTAATAAATGATCTGTATAGTGTAGATTGTGGGGTAATAGCCGTAAATAGCCGCTACGATCAACAGGAGACACACGAAAAATACATGGATAAAAGTAGCCGCAATAATCTTGATGATCGGCAGGATGCTGATCTTAAATACTACTTTTTTCACCAGATAGTTGTACTCTAAGAGTGCATTGGTGCCGTTGTTCAGTGCCTCACTGAAGTAGAACCAAGGCACCAGTCCCGCTGTCAGGAAAAGTACAAAAGGCACTTCCACGCCCTCCCGCAGGGGTGTGCTGGTATTTCCCATGATCTTGTCGAAGACGATGTAATACATCGCCACGGTTACCACCGGCTGTGCCATCGCCCAGACCGCGCCCAGGTAAGAACCCGCATATCTCTTTTTAAAATCGTTTTTCGCCAGCTTCCAGATCAGATGTCTATTCTGGAATAACTCTACCGGCAGTCCGGTAAATTTATCGTACCAGCGGATAAACGCAAAACATGCCGCCGCAATGACAACGCAGGAGATGATCTTTTTCGCCAGCTCCTGGCTTTGATCCACAGCAGGTCCCGGATTCTTATGGAACACGATGAGCAGAGCCATGATCACTGCCGCTGTCACGAACAGGGCAATACCTGTTTTCTTACTGATTTTCACACTTTTTTTCATGCTCTTTTTCCTTCATGTACTGTTCCAGAGTGCCCCACTTGGTATCCTTCTCGGATAATGTCAGTTCCATACCTTCGGGGATGGGCCATTCCACACCGATATCCGGCGTGTTATATGCAATACCGCCCTCATCATCCGGATGATAAAAATCGGTACATTTGTAGCAGAACTCTGCGTAATCGGACAGTACCAGAAATCCATGCGCGAAATTTTTCGGAATAAAGAACTGCTTCTTGTTCTCCTCAGACAAAAGTACACCATACCACTGCCCGAAAGTTTTGGAGCCTTCCCGCAGATCCACAGCCACATCATAGACTTCTCCGCGGATCACACGTACCAGCTTGTCCTGCGGAAAATGCTTCTGAAAATGAAGTCCTCTGAGAACTCCTTTTTTAGAAGCAGACTGATTATCCTGTACAAACACTTCCGGGATTCCCGCTGCTTTAAGATCATTGTAATTATAAGTCTCCATGAAATACCCTCTGGCATCACCGAACACCGTGGGGGTAATGATCTTCAATCCTTCGATTTCACATGTTTCTACTGTTATCTTGCCCATTTATTTCATCCTCACTCTTTATTATTTTCATTCATAGGTGATATTCATATCGACTCTGCCTTCGATACCGTCCACTTTTCCCTTGGAGGTATACTGCCAGGTCTTGTAATATCCCTGATATAACGGCACACTACGGTACTCCGCAAGCCAGATATGATAGTTCTCCAGTCTGGCGGTCTGCAGATTATTGTTGTACCAGTTGCGACTGGCATAGACGCCTGCTGTATATCCGGCATTTTCTACCGTCCGGCAAAAAGCCTCACATACCAGGGTTCTGGTCTCCGCATCCAGTCCGTCCGCCCGGCCGTTTCCTCCGGCACCCTCCGTATCAATAAATGCAGGATAGGTCAGTTGGAAATCACGGATCAGCTCCAGCACGGCAGAAGCCTCTTCCACCGCCTCTTTCTCATCTGTAGCCTGGGTAAAAAAGTACACACCCACCGGAATCCCAGCGGCTGTTGCACCTTTCATGTTGGCGACAAACTGTGGATCCTCCACCAGACTTCCCGTAACCGAACCGCGGTAGCCCGCACGAACGATGGCAAACTGTACTCCGGCATTTTTCACCTTATCCCAGTCGATAGTGCCGTTCCACTTGGACACATCGATGCCGACCTTCGCATTGCCGGATGTAGTCTGCAGCTTTTGGATCTCGGTCTTGTCCGCATCTGCCAAAGCTCCTGCCACAGCACTGTCCTCGGCATCCGCATCGACTTCATCCTCTGTCTTGATCAACAGAGAAATATCATCAATGGCCAGGTATTCCACTTTTTCTTTTACATGCACTTTGGTCTCGGTGATGGGAACTTTATATCCTTCGATGGGTAACAGTTCCATATAATAATCGCCGGAATCCAGATCAGCAATGTAGATCACGCCGTCCTGATCCAGATCCTTGTAATCTCCCAGACCGTCCACCCGGACATAGAAACTCTCTCCGGTCACCGGTACACCTTCATTGTCCACGATCTGGATACGCAGATCCTTTTCCACGGAAGTCGCCACCAGTGACAGGCGGTGGCTGTTATCTTTCGCCGCCTCCAGGATTGGATTCACATCCGGATCAAAAAACGTATTATCTTTTAAAAAGGCTTTCAGGTCGTTGCCGATCCTGCCATCCGCTTCCGCGGTGTCCGTCTCCCCGGTGCCTTCCGGCACGGGATCCACTGCTTCGCCGTCACCTGCATTCTGCGCTCCGGACACCTCCGTGTTCTGGCCGGATGTGGGGGACAGTTGTTCCCTGTTCACATACATTACCGCCAGTGCCACCAGCAGGATCACCGCCATGGAGGCCAGGATCCCCATTTTCCGCAGCTTAGAGTCCATTTGCTACCTCTACCAGATATTTACCGTAATTCGTCTTCAGCAGCGGCTCTGCCAGTGCCAGCAGCTGCTCTTTATCAATAAATCCACGTTTGAAAGCGATCTCCTCGATACAGGAAATATACAATCCCTGTCTCTTCTGGAACGCTGCCACGAAATCTGCCGCATCCAGAAGTGCATCGTGATTGCCGGTATCCAGCCATGCGAATCCACGACCCAGAGTCTCTACCTGCAGGGTTCCTCTGTTCAGGTACTCGTTATTAATACTGGTGATCTCGATCTCACCTCTTGCGGAGGGCTTTACGTTCTTCGCGATCTCCACTACATCGTTATCATAGAAATACAGTCCGGGAACTGCATAATTGCTCTTGGGATGCTCCGGCTTCTCCTCGATAGAAAGTGCCTTGCCGTTCTCATCGAACTCCACTACGCCGTATTCTCTGGGATCGCGCACATAATAACCGAAGATGGTCGCGCCTTTTTCTCTGGCGGCTACTTTACGAAGCACTGCCGAAAAGCTCTGCCCGTAGAAAATATTATCTCCCAGTACCAGTGCCACTCTGTCGTTACCGATGAATTCCGCTCCGATGATAAAAGCATCCGCGAGGCCACGGGGTTTGTCCTGCACCGCATACTCGAGACGCATGCCCAACTGACTGCCGTCTCCCAATAACTCTTTGAATACCGGAAGATCTCTCGGGGTGGAAATGATCAGCACCTCTCTGATATCTGCCAGCATCAGGGTTGACAGGGGATAATAGATCATCGGTTTATCGTACACCGGCATGATCTGCTTGGATATTGCTTTTGTCAGGGGATAAAGTCTGGTTCCGGAACCTCCCGCCAGTATAATTCCTTTCATAAAAACCTCCTTAAAATACTTGTTTTTTAACACACCGAATGGGAACGACGTTCATCGTTCCCATTTAGCAGATATTCTTTACTTTTCCTCATACATTTCATTGTAGTATTTCTGGTAATCGCCACTGGTCACATTGTTCATCCAGTCTTCATGCTCGAAGTACCAGGCGATGGTCTTGCGGATACCTTCCTTGAACATGGTCTCGGGATACCAGCCGATCTCTGCCTTGATCTTGTCCGGCGCGATGGCATATCTTCTGTCATGTCCCTTACGGTCTTCCACGTAAGTGATCAGATCGTTGTTGATATGTGCCTTGCGGGGATCGGAATCGGGAAGCATCTCCTGTAAGGTCTCGATGATAATATGGATGATCTCGATGTTCTGCTTCTCGTTGTGTCCGCCGATATTGTAAGTCTGGAACAGTCTTCCCTGCTCCTGTACCATGTCGATGGCCTTCGCATGATCCTCTACATACAGCCAGTCGCGGACATTTTTGCCGTCTCCGTATACCGGAAGCTTCTTGCCGTGAAGGGCATTGTTGATGATCAGAGGAATCAGCTTCTCGGGGAACTGGAAAGGACCGTAATTGTTGGAGCAGTTGGTGATATTGGCAGGGAAATGATAGGTATCCATGTATGCCTTCACCAGCATGTCCGAGCTTGCCTTACTTGCGGAGTAAGGACTGTGGGGATCGTAAGGCGTGGTCTCATAGAAGAAAGCATTGTCATCATCGGGAAGAGATCCGTAGACCTCATCCGTAGATACATGCAGGAACTTTTTGCCCTCCTTGAAGCTGCCGTCTGGAAGCTCCCAGGCTGCCTTGGCACAGTTTAACATCACTGCGGTACCCAGCACGTTGGTCTGTACGAAGATCTCCGGGTTACGGATACTTCTGTCTACATGGCTTTCGGCTGCGAAATGTACCACGCGGTCAATATCGTTCTCCGCGAAAATTTTGCCGATGGCTTCCTTGTCGCAGATATTTGCCTTCACGAAAGTGTAATTATCACGCTTCTCCACATCCTTGAGATTCTCCAGGTTTCCCGCATAGGTCAGGGCATCCACATTAATGATACGGATCTCGTTATCGTATTTTTTGAACATGTAATGAATGTAGTTGGAACCGATAAAACCGGCACCGCCTGTTACCAGATAAGTCCTCATTTTCTCTCCGTTCTGCGCAGGTGTGCGCATTTTGCTATAGATAGTGATAGTCTACCATAAAATAGGGTGGATAGCAACACGGGCTATCGTCCTGCCTGCGAGCAGTCTCACCGACTGTTCATTGTAAATATTAACACGGCTTCTCCGCACTTCGTGCTCTCGAATCCGTGACACCCATTCGCATTCCGGACTATCGTCCTACTTGCTCATGTGTGTTTGATTTGCTAATAAAGCACCAGAACCGCCTGCGAGCAGTCGGTCTTGGCTTTATTGCAAATCTTAATATCCCAGGTAGCTGATATTTAAATCGACTTTGCCGCTGATACCGCTGACTTTTCCGTCGGATCTGTACTGCCACAGATCATATCTGCCGGTATAGGTCGGGGTCTTGGCATACTGTGCCAGCCAGATCTTGTAACCGCTCAGAGCACCTGCATCCATCTTGGATGTCAGCCATGTCTTGTTGGCATAGACACCGGGAGTATATCCCGCATTCTTGATCGTGTTGCAGAATGCCTTGCAGACTGCGGTTCTGGTAGCAGAATCGATGGCATCGCCTCTTCCGCCGCTGCCTTCCACATCCAGGAATACCGGATAAGAAATCTTATATCCGCTGATGCGGTCCAGTACCATGGATGCTTCCTGTACTGCTTCTACCTCATCCACTGCCTGCGTGAAGAAGTATACACCTACCTTAAGACCAGCTGCCGTAGCTCCCTTGATATTGGTCTTGAACTTGGGATCCTCGATCAATGCTCCCTGAGATGATCCACGGTATCCCACACGAATGATCACATAATTCACTCCGGAATTCTTAACCGCATTCCAGTCAATGCTGCCGTTCCACTTGGACACATCAATGCCCATAGTACCTGATCCCACTACCAGGGAACCGTCACTTGCGAAGTTATATTTTGCACCCTGGATGACCTGCTCACCGGTCACCTTGCTGCCGTCTGCCTTGAAGAAATATACCTTACCGTCTAACGTCTGCCATCCGGTATATCTGGCCTCCTCCATGAGGAAAAACTTTGTGGCAGTGTAATAATCCGCATACGCTGCCGCCCGGTATTGGTTGTCACCGATGGATACATACAGCTGTCTGCCGCTGGTATCCTTTAACGGTGTTTTTGTATCCTCTCTGGGATTCACATCGCCCGCTACCGTAACTGTAAAGGTGGCTTTTGCTTCCGCGCTGCCCTCCTTATATGTGACAGTGATGGTTGCGGTTCCTTTTTTCACACCGGTAACGGTGATCGTTTTGCCACTTACAGCTACCGTGGCAATATTCTTATCTCCGGAATCTGCCGTTATGGTTCCGCTTCCGCTGACAGAGGCTGTTACAGCAGCCGTAGATTTCGGATAAACGGTTACAGCTGTCTTATCCAAAGTAATCTTGATTCCATTAGTGACCTTCACTGCCAGATCCAGTGGCTTAATCTCAGTTCCCATCGTTACGGTGACTGTGATCTTCGCATCACCGGCTGCTACACCTTTCACTGTGATCTTACCGTTTGCATCTACCGCCGCAGTGGCTGCTTTATCATTGGAATTTGCAGTGATCTTATAAGTTGCACCTGTGAAATTTGTAACTTTAACCTGTGCTGTTGCTTCTTTTCCTGCTTCTACGTTCAGGGATGCCGGTTCCAAAACAGCGGTCGGCTTTTGGACTTCCGTAACAGTAACTTCCCAGGTAAAGGTCTTCTGTGTGCTTCCTACCTGTGCATATGCTGTAGGAAGGCTGCCGCCTCCCACGGACTGCGACTCACCTGAGGAGCTACCATCTTCCCCTGTTCCTCCTGTAGGTGTACCGGTCGTTTCTCCCGGAGCCGGTGTTGTAGGGGTCGTCTCCGGTGTTGTAGGGGTCGTCTCCGGTGCTGTGGGGGTCGTCTCCGGTGTCGGTGTAGGTGTAGGTGTCGACGTAGGTGTAGGAGTCGGCGTAGGTGTAGGAGTCGGCGTAGCACTGCCAGCCTCCGTATACGTACAAGTGATCGTTACAGGTCCACCTGCCTTCACGCCGGTAACCACACCATTATTTACACTGGCCACCGCCGCATTATCGCTGCTCCAGCTAACAACCGTGGCTCCTGCCGGCGGATTCAGCTGCCTGGTCTCTCCCACCGTGATACTGATCTTTTCATTTGCTATGCGCAGGAATCTTCCGTTGTAAGCCGTCTGTTTTTCCGGATTTACCACGGTATCCTTTGTTACCTCTCTATAAGTAGGAGGTAATTTCTTACTTTCTACCCACTGCACGGTATCTTCCAGAATAGACTCCACCACAGTATCATTTTTCATGGTGTCCTCTTTTGCCGCATTGACCTCGGATTCCTTCTTGATCTCGTTTGCCACATCGACCTTTTTATAAGCGATATCCTTTCTGACTTCTACCTTCTGGGTACCGGTAGGCAGTGTATAATCCTTATATTTTTCATCGGTCAGGGTATTTACCGCTACCGTATAGTTGCCGGGGGTAATGCCCTTCTTGTAGATAATACCGTCCATATCATCATCGGTCCAGGTATCAGTTTTACCTTTGGGATCCGTGATCGTCACGCTGAAAGGTACATTGGAGATCAGTTTACCGCTCTTTTTATTGGTAAATTTGATCTTTAGATCCTTCTGCACGGAGACCAGTTCCAGTTCAACGGTACCACCGTTGGTATACTCGGCCTCATCATATTCTTTTTGTTCCTCATTCTCATCGTCGACTGCATTGGCTGCTGCGATCTTCGCAAGCTTTGCATCTGCCACTGCCAGCATACCCTGCTCACCGATCATCTGGATGCCGTCCAGCTGGCTGCCCACACTGACGAACTCCGATACCTGATGATCCACCATACGTGCGCTGGCATATACACTGCCTGTCACAATGGCCAAGATCAGCACTGCCACACCGGTTGCCGTCATAATGCGGTCCATGGTACTCATGTTCAGGAATTTGGTCCAGATAGCAGCTATTTTATTGCCACCCTGCTTTTTACTCTTTTTCCCTTTACCGCCACGAGCAGGTGCCATATCATCGTCGGCATAGTACTCTTCATCGTCGGCGTAATATTCTTCGCCGTCCTCGTCTCCGATATACTCCTCGTCATCGGCATAGTACTCTTCACCGTTCTCGTCTCCAGTGTACTCCTCGTCGTCGGCGTAATATTCTTCGCCGTCCTCGTCTCCGGTGTACTCCTCACTGTCGGCATAGTACTCTTCGCCGTCCTCGTCTCCGGTGTACTCCTCATCGTCGGCATAGTACTCTCCGCCGTCCTCGTCTCCGGTGTACTCCTCGTCGTCGGCATAGTACTCTTCGCCGCCCTCTTCTCCGGTGTACTCCTCATCGTCGGCGTAGTACTCTCCGCCGTCCTCTTCTCCGGTGTACTCCTCATCGTCGGCGTAGTACTCTCCGCCGTCCTCTTCTCCGGTGTACTCCTCATCGTCGGCGTAGTACTCTTCGCCGTCCTGCTCTTCATCCCAATCGTAACCATCCTGTACGTCTTCTTCCCAGTTACGGTCCGAACGTTTTGTATGGTTAAATAATTTTTTCATTTTATCTATCCCTTCTGCTCATAATTCTTCAATGTACTTCAGTGTAACAATTCCGTAACATTATAACATTCTATTTCCGCCGCTTCAAGCTGTTCGTCCATTTCTTCAGAATTTCTTAAATCTTTCTAATATTGTGGACTTTCTTTCCGTATAATAGTAAAATCAGAATAACTCTTTTTACCACTTAAAAACAGATACTTAAAACGGAGAGATGGAATGAAACGAGACGAACACGTGAATGACATGCCTGATATTGAGATTATAGACCTGGAAAATGAAACTGTGCAAGACACAGATTTTGGGAAATCCGATATTTCCGATGATTTCGAGGGGAATCCGGATGATGAATATGAAGAAAATGACCGGGAAGAGGAGGAAGAGGAACATCCCGCTCCTAAGGGTATCCGGCGTTTTCTGAATCTTCATGTCCTTTTTGCCCTGGTATTGCTTGTGGTGGTAGGCCTGCTGGGTTATCGCATTACGCATTGGGGACAGCGGGTAAGCCAGTCGGATATTTTCAAGGACGGACAGGGATCCTATGATGACAGCTGGGATTCTATCCTCCCCCTGACCGATGAGAACGGTAAAATGATAGTAAACGATGCTTCTAATATTGTCGTGTTCGGAAATGCACCCTTTGCCGATGACCGCGGTTCTTCCGACAATCTGGCCAGCCTGATTGCCAAGGAGACCGGTGCTACCGTATACAACTGTTCCATCAGTGGAAGTTATCTGGCCGCGCAACACACCAATTTTGATCCCACCCTTGCCCCTATGGATGCTTACTGTCTGTATTGGCTGGTGAATCTGGCCGCCGGAGTTCCCCTGGACGGCTATTACAATGATGCTGCAGAAGCTTTGGGTGACAAGACTCCACCCGAAGCGGAAGAAGTCGTAAACACTCTGAAAACTTTGGATTTCAACACCATTGATACCGTGGCGATCATGTATGATGCCACCGATTATCTGATGGGAAATGCTATGTATAATGATGACAATCCTACGGATCCTACGCAGTTCACCGGCAATCTGGAGGCAAGCCTCGAAGTCCTGCAGCGTCTGTATCCGCAGATCCGTATTATTGTAATGTCTCCTACTTACGCATATGCAATAGATGAGGATGGCAATTATGTAAGTTCGGATATCTATATTTATAATGGTCGCGATGTTTTATCCACTTATGTGATCAAAGAATGTTATTCCTCCAACCTTCACAGTGTTTCCTTTATGGATAACCTGTACGGAAGCATCACAGAAGATAATGCCAAGGAATACCTGACCGATAACCTGCACCTGAACGTAAAAGGACGAAAGCTCATTGCCAAACGCTTTGAATACTTCCTGAACTACTATTCCAAGGGTTACGCTTCACAGGAATAATAAATAGAATCGATGATCGCATACTTCTGCCACCCGGATGACTTTGCTGTCTTTTCCGGGTGGTATTTTTTTGCTTTGATGTTCCGGTCTTTACTGCCTGAAATTCATTTTGTGCTGTAGAAGCAGTAAATTTGAAGTGATTTTCTTTTGCAGTAACTGATAATTACTGCCGGAATGGAAGCATCCTATGTCGAAGCCGTAATTTTTAGAGCGTTTTCATAGATTCTTCCATAAAAATACTGCCTGGATTTCTAAAAACACTTTCCTGACGGTAATATACTTGTCTTACTAACTTGAGAATTACGAAAGCAGAGCAGAGCACAGGCATAGTGAGGACAGCGATGGGAGCTTGCGCACAAATCGCTGTCTTATTCGTTATGCGGGGCTTAATCATCAATTATGATCAATAAAGCCCCGATAGTTTTCGTTACGCGGGGCGTGATCATCAATTTTAGTCAATAAAGCCCCGATAGTTTTCGTTACGCGGGGCGTAATCATCAATTTTAGTCAATAAAGCCCCGGCAGCTTTCGTTACGCGGGGCGTGATCATCAATTTTAGTCAATAAAGCCCCGATAGCTTTCGTTACGCGGGGCGTGATCATCAATTTTAGTCAATAAAGCCCCGGCAGCTTTCGCTATACGGGGCGTGATCATCAAATTTAGTCAATAAAGCCCCGATAGTTTTCGTTATGCGGGGCGTAATCATCAATTATGGTCAATAAAGCCCCGATAGTTTTCATTGCGCGGGGCGTGATCATCAAATCTTGTGTGTAACGCCCCATACCTTGGTTTAAGGGCACAGATGAGCTTCTTCCTGTTACCTGCGCCCACGCTGAGGTGGGAGGTTTCCAACAGAAAAGGACTGCACTCCCAGGCGTAGATGCGGCGGAGACTGTGAGATTTTCTTGGAAAGTGGTTGAGCCGCAGGGGCAACGCGAACACGATGTTCGCGTTAGCCAAGCCATGTGAGCATGGCTTTTGGACGCCATGAATGGCGTCTGTAAGCGGCCCCGTCATGATGAGAAACACTTGGCCACTTTCCTTTAGAAAATCCACAGTTGTAGCTAGCATCCGAGTCCGGGGCGGGCAGCCCTTTCTGCGTGGATTTTACGGCCCCTACGTTACGAGCCATGCACTCAATTCATAAATGTGTCGCAAAGGGCGCTCCACATTTATTGGCAGTTCTCTGCAATGAGCCACGCTATTCATAAGATTGTCAGCAAAAACGCTGCCAATCTTATTTCATATCGCGGCGTTCGCCGCATCACGCCAAAAGTAAAAACCGTGATTTGTGAGCAAGCTCCCAATCACGGTTCTTATTTTGCCTATGCGCGGCTCATTGCTCGCGTAAACTCTCAATTTATTTCATAAAGTAATACAGATCCACGGTAGCATCTTTATAGATGACGTATCCGTGCATTCTCCCGAACTCTTCATATTCCAGGTCTTCCAGTTTCCCGACCAGTGTCTTCGTCTCCGGCAGGATAATATACGCACATTGCTCTTCGCGGGCCAGTGTCGCCAGTTCGCCGGCGTCTATGGTCTCCTGCTCCATGACATCGTAGAGATCGTTCTGTACCGTCCACTTGCTTACGACAATATTGCGGCCATAAGGCATACACACCAGATTGCTGTACTGGCGGACATACTGTAAAAGCTCCCCGGGGAACACTGCCATGACCTCCCGGCCCGGGACTTCAATGGCATCACAGATATCCACTACACTCTGGGGTACATGATAGACATTCTCTGCTTTTTGAAAATAGGGATTGCGGTAGATCAGGCTTCCGGACAGCATAAACAGGATCAGTGCGGCCGTTATCCCCACATATTTCAGATATCCCCTCAGCTTTCCACAGAGACTGACCGCAGTGAATGCAACGACCGGTGTCACCGGCAGAAGCCACAGAATCCGGTAATAAATTTCTCCATCCGCCAGTCCGGATATGATCTTCGCAACCAACGGATTGAAGAAGACCAGCAACAATACCAACGGTACATAGACAAACAGGATGCGGATATGTTTTCTCTTCTCTGTCACCCACAGATATAACAGGCTCACCAGGAACCAGATCATGATCAGTCCCGTTCCCATATATTCCTGAAACAGCTTCAACGCTTCCATTTCCATCCTCCCTTATCCCAGCAGCAGATACATTCCTGCATAGATCACACAGGGAATGCAACAGGCGGTGAGGGGCAGCAATAACCGAAATCTCTTATAGCAGACAGCTCCGCAGATCCCGGCCACTCCCATCAGCATACAGGCCAGCAACGCTCCCATGGTACTTGCCAGACAACAGGAAATCATCACCGCTCCCAACAGCATCCAGAATCCGACTGTGATCTTTTTCTCCTCCTGCAGTCTGCGGAACAGCCAAAGCAGCAGGAAGAAGATCATCGGGATCAAAATACTTCCCAAAGCCGCCTTTCCCTGTCTGCTTCTTGCGATCATGAAATTCTCCACGGTATAAAAAGAATAATCGCCGAACATTACCAGCACTTCCGTGCAGATTAGAAACAGCGGAACCGATTGCCCGGAAAACAGGATCCTGCTTCCCAGCAGATAAAATACGCCATATGTCATAGAGATCAGCACCACCGGCAGCAATGTTTTGGCCACCACTACCGTAGAGATCCCGGTCATCTGCGCCAGCCATGCGATCCAGATGGGAAAAGGTGCCAGTCCGTGCCGCACATCCAGTTCGGTATTCATGCCGGTATAAGGAATCTTCTGGTACATTTTCCCGGATTCCTGTGCTGCCGTGGAGATTGCCACATAATAAGCATCATCGCCGTCCCCATATACCATCACGACCGCCAGCACCAGCTGTATCAATAATAGCACAGCAAAAATCACCCAGAGCAGAACCTCTGTCTTCTCTGACTTCGCTGTCTTCTCCTGCCGCACCGGACGCAGTCCCCGGGGATTCCGAAACCAAAATACCGTTGCCAGCACAAGTAATACCAGAAGGTATACCGAATATCCGATCATAACATGCCGAAAATGTCCTTCTAAAAGGATCACCGGAACACAGATCACCTGAAATCCGGCCCAGAGTAACATCTGTCCGCTTATCCACAGGAATACTGCATTTTTATGAGATTTATCCACAGCTGCGAAACAGTGGCCCACCCACATGGGGAGTGCCAGCGTCAGTACCGCCAGCCATATCAGACGAACTACGATCATTTTTATATTCATTCCTTTCGCTTCATTCAGGCTCAAAACGTCATGAACATATTTCTCATTTCCAAGCTTTACTCTCGTTTTACGTTTTCAGATGTTTTTACAAACAAATAGATCTTATCGCCGTGTACCCCTTCGGAAAGTAATACTTCCTCCGGTTCCAGACCGTATTTTTCCTGCATTACGGAGATCACCGAGCTCTCTTCCACTCCGGCTTTGATCAGTACCGCAACCCGGTCCAGGGACTGTACCGACGCTACATCCTTACGATCCGCCAGTTCCTCTGCCGTCACTAACAGAGTGCTGTCATAATGCATGAATTCCGGAAGATTCTCATAATACCCGACTCCCGCATAGACACAGATACAGGGAAGAAGCGCATATTCCTCCGCCAATTGTTCCTGCTGTCCGTATCCCCGATAGAGATATTCCCCATCATAGCCGGCCAGCCGCAGTCCCTGCACCGCCATGATCCATACGATCAGACAGATTCCCGTTGCCTGTTCTGTCCATCCGCATACCTCCGAAAGCTTTTTGCCCAGGTAACACAATAACAGCGCCAGTAATAACGCAGCCAACGGAAACAACGGCATCACATAACGGTCCACAAGATAAGGTGACATTCTGGATGCCAGCAGAAAATAACCGATCACCGGTACGATCAGCAGACTCAGGATTCCCGCATTCGGTCCCACATTCTGTCCTGCCTTCTCAGCCCCGTCCCTGCGATATTCCCGATATTCCTGATATTTATGCCAGCCTGCGGTCACCGCCAGAACCACTCCTGCGAGACATGCCGCAGCAAGTAACGGCCCACCCACCGTCCGGTCGGCCACAATGTTACCAAAGCTTAGAAGTCTCGCCCCGTAACCGGAGAACCCGGAAGCCAGATTATCCAGCGCCTCGGTGCCTCTTCCACTGGAAAATACATCCGCTACCGCAAAAGGAAACAGCGCCAGACCGATCACTGCCGCCAGGATCATCGAACGGATATAGATCCACAGTTCTCTCGTTCTCTTACCGCACAACAGTCCGGCTGCCGTAACCGCTGCCAGAAGGATACAATAAAACAGGAAAAAATACTGTGTTAAAAATCCCAGTACCGTAACAGCGATCAGGCCTTTATTTTTCCGGTCGAATCCATGATCCTTCCACTTCTCCACATGCACAGAAAGCAGCGCCACACACAGACAGGACAACAGTCCGTACATCCGGATCAGCAGTACCGTTGCCAGTGCTCCCGTACTGAGTCCATACAGCAGCACTGCCAGAATTCCCAGCTGTCTGCCCCTTTCCCGCATGGAAAAAATATCCGCAAGCTGTCTGCCCAGTCGCAGTAACAGCCACAACGTGATGCCCAGGCAGACCAGGTTGATGAAACATCCCAGCCACGGTGACAGCGTCCCACCGAACAGGGAACTCATGGTATGCAGCAGCATAAAATGTACCGGCGGATGATTGTCATCTTTCACATTAAAATAAACCGACAGATAATCAAAGGCATCGTCACCGTCCACGGTCACATAATCCCGGAACTGCTCCGCCGAGATCCATACCGGTTCCTCATAGACATCCGCTTTATATGACAGAAGCTTACTGTTCCTCCGGTTCTGAAGTACATCTTTTACCGTCTCCGTCAGGTTAGACACCGTCTCCGGGAAGCTGTCTCCCTGAATTTCCTCCCTCACGAACTTCGCCAGTCGTCCCTCCGGCTGTGTGGGTACGATCCAGGGATTGTATCTGGCATTGGCCAGCTCAAAGCTTAAAAGTTCATCCATGTGGTAGCCCTCTTTCAGACTGATGCCCACGCACATGATCCCCAGACATAAGATAACTGCCAGAAGCTCCGGCAGGATTTTTTTCCATCTGCTGCTTTCCATCATACTAATCTCCATTCCACAGACGATTCCTTTCGTCGGAGGAATCGCGAATCCATTTTGTCGCCGGACTATTTTTCCATGATCCGATAGAGATAGATGCGGTAATAACTGTCCTCTGTCTCAAATGCTTCCTCTCTCATCGGTTCCAGTCCCGTATTCTCGCTATGATCGATATACGCTGCCGACAGCAGATAAGTGCCTCCCAGCTCTCTCAGGCGTTCCGTGTCGATCTCATAGTTCTGAAAATAGAATCCACCCTTTTGAATCGTATAATATCCGGGGCATTCCGCACTAAACAGATAACAGCGGTTCCCCCAGTGGTCGAAATTATCCTCGAGGTACTCGCTCTTGGCAAGCTCCGGCGCTATGATCTCCCGGAAACGGTGTTTATATTCCAGGGAATAATTATTGGAATATCCGTCCAGGCAGTAAAATCCATGATATAATGCCGCCGCCGGATCGATCCCTAAGCTGACCACTCTGTAATCTTCCGGCCGCTCCCCGAAATTGTCATAAATATATTCCTGCACCTGATCCAGTACATCTATGGCATAATAATCCCGGAAGCTCATAGCTCCGTACTCCCGGTTCACCGTCTTTTGCAGATTCGGTTTCAGATTGCTCTGAAAGAGAATCTGTTCCGCAGTCGTCACAGTGAGAATCATTGTAACTGTGAACAGGATCACATTCCTCACGCACCGTTTCTCGCAGAGCTGCCGCAGCAGCAGCAAAAGGCAGCATCCCAGAGCAAAATACCACAGGCAGGGGCTCAGCCACAAAACACGGTTGGCCTGAAATCCCTTCAACGCTCCCCAGCCGGAGCGCAGGCTCACACCGATCCCGCTGTCCCACAGTGCGGCCGCCGTTGCTATAAATACAATACATCCGCAGGAGATTGCCAGCGAGCGGAAAATTCTTTTACTGTCAACGGCCCTTCTTCGGATCACGGCGATCACCGTAAATACCGCTATGAGCAGGATCCACCCGTGATAATCCACACTGTGTTGTCCGCCCTGTAACAGGTTCGTCTTCCATTGTTCCCAAAAAGATACCGCGGTCAGCGCATACTCCGCCTTATGCGAAACCGTGCTCTCTCCCACGCCGAAGATCTGCAAAAACAGAGCACCGTTCTCCAACAGATAAGTGAGAAGCAGTAAAATCCATGCAATCCCCTGTGCTGTCGAATACTTTCTGCGCAGTGCCGCAATGATCTCCCCTACGGCCCAGATCCCCAGTACCGCAAATCCGGACAGTACCAGAGAAGAATTTGCACCGAAAAATACTACATAGGCATAATACAGCAGCCGCTCGCGAATAGATCTGTCCCGTTCCCGTAGCCGCAGTACACAATACAGGAGCATCGGCAGTCCGTATTGCGACAATCCGTACACCGGCAAAAAGGGCAGATAGGCATACATACAACCTACCGTCATCGCCAGGAAACCTACCGTTCCTTTTCTCCCGCTTAATATTTCGGAATCTTCCGCTGCCCACCAAAGCAGGAGGAACATTCCGACATATCCGACAAAGCTCCCGGCCACCTGCATGCAGGCAAGCGCCGTCTCCGCAGGCAGCAGACGGTATAACAATACGCAGGCCGGTGCCGGCATGGTAAGAGCGGTCCTCGACGCGCCGTTCATAAATTCCGGCAAAATACCGCTGCCGTCCCACAGATGTCTCGCCTGCAGCAGATAAGCGATCACTTCTCCATCCAGCTGATCGTGATACACAAATATAGCATCTTTCCCCAGTATCAGATAAGGGATTCCCATTGCCAGCACCGCCAGTGCTCCCAAAAGGAACCAGACATTTTCCGGTTTTTTCATTTTTCTGCGTTCTGTCATCATTCCTCCTGTGTCAGACAATGATATGCCACCGAGATCATTCCCACCAGCCATAACATTCCGGGGAGCAGTCCGTTTTTATAATCCCAGCATCCCGCATCCTGCATGGTGTACCATACTGCCATGCCAAGCGCCGTTATGCCACACATACACACGACCTCCCACCGGATACGCTTTTTCCCGGCCAGTGCGCCGAGCAGTGCCGTAATACTCCCCAGCAGGAACCACACACTGCTGTATTTCAGCAGGAAATTGGTCAGCTGCAGAGCTCCGGTCATCATCAGATCCACATTTCTGGCAGAAAAAGAATCATACCCCCGGCCGTTCAGCAACAGCTGCAGCATCACGGGCGGCATGACATATCCAGCCATGTCCCATGCGATCTGGTGTATATTATCGGAAAAATAAGCCTTGAGATGATAGACAGCGTACTTACGGAACAGCTGCTGTGCCCCGCTGACACCAAGTGTCTCTTCCGCCTTTTTCTGCAGATCCGCCGGCATCGTTCCCGCATACCGTCCGGACTGCTGTATTTCCTCCCAGCTGTACAGACTGCGCAATTCCTCCGGCCAGGTGTCGTATTCTTTTTCCACCCGCATATGGGACCAGGTAAATCTGCGCATCATTGCCGCACTCACCGTATTCTCCGCCTTGCCGTAACTGCCGGGCGTCTGCCACAGAGATACCGCCGTGAATAAAATCCCCGCGACTGCCGCCAGCAGCACCAGTTCTCCCAGCACTCTCTGTTTTCCCAGCTGTCTGCCGCGGATCAGATGCAGAACCCATACCACCGCAAGCGGCACCAGGCCAAGCCACAGGTTCTCCACGACAAACACTGTGCCAAGCGCCCACCAGACTCCGGCCGTAAACATCTGTCGGAGAGGGAATTTTACTGGATCGCCATCCGCATCCTGACGCAGGATCCCCATAAGCACCGACAATTCCAGCAACAGGAAAGAAAATCCCGGAGAATTCGGCAGCACCGCCACATGACACTGCAGGGCAAACGGGCAAGTCAGAAGTCCGAGACTTCCCCACACCAGCCACACTTTCTTCGTCATGCCACAGGATCTTAAAAATACGACGCCACTGTAAAATGCGAACAATATCTGCACCGTGTATACAAAAAAAGGATAAGGGATAGAACTTATGGATTCTATCCCTTTTGCGAGCATCAGAAAAAGAGGGTATCCGATCCCCATATAATCATCACATACAAGAGTATCCGCCGCTCTCAGCCACAGATAACTGTCCCCGAACTCCGGGAAAATGCCAAAAGCTCTGATCATCCAACAGATCCCCAGTACGATCTGTACCGAAATCCCTATGAACAGAAATCTGCCTGCGATCTGCGCAAGCGCCCTGCGTGCTTTCTGCATTCTACTGCTCCTCTAACTCAAAGAAATCTTTTATCAGACCACAGATGTAGTCTACCTGATCCAGCGTCAGTCCGTAATACATGGGAAGTCTGGCCAGACGTTCGCTCTCTCTGGTGGTATAACGGTCCTCCCCATGGAAGCGTCCGAATTTCTGCCCTGCGGGAGCGGTATGCAGCGGAATGTAATGGAATACGACCAGCACGCCGTTTTCCTTCATATAGCTGATAAACCGTGTCCTCTGCTCCAGGTCTCTTGCCTTGATATAGAACATATGGGCATTGTGTACACAGCCTTCCGGTACGGTAGGCAGGTCGATCTTCCCGGCATCCTTCAGCGGCTTCAACTGCTCATAATAGCGGTTCCAACAGGCCAGTCTGGCCTCATTGATCTCATCTGCGATCTCCAGCTGTGCATAGAGATAGGCAGCATTCATATCACTGGGCAGATAGGAGGATCCGTAATTCACCCAGGTATATTTGTCGATCTGACCGCGGAAGAATTTGCTGCGGTTGGTTCCTTTTTCACGGATGATCTCCGCTTCTTCCACATCCTTTTGATCACGGATCAGAAGAGCACCGCCCTCTCCCATGCTGTAGTTCTTCGTCTCATGGAAGCTGTAAGCACCGAAATCACCGATGGTTCCCAGTGCTTTTCCCTTATAAGTGGCCATAATGCCCTGTGCGGCATCCTCTACCACCTTCAGATTGTGTCTCCTTGCAATATCCATGATGGTATCCATCTCACACGCCACTCCGGCATAATGTACCGGTACGATGGCTCTGGTCTTCTCGGTGATCGCATCCTCGATCAATGTCTCATCAATGTTCATGGTATCCGGACGGATATCCACAAATACCGGGATCGCGCCGCGGAGCACGAACGCATCCGCAGTGGACACAAACGTATAAGAAGGCATGATCACCTCATCTCCGGGTCTGATATCACACAAAAGCGCTGCCAGCTCCGTCGCATGCGTACAGGAAGTGGTCAGCAGACATTTGCCGGTTCCTGTTCTCTCCTCGATCCAGGCGTTACATTTTTTCGTATACTCACCGTCTCCGCAGATCTTCTGATTTTTGACACACTCCTGAATGTAATCTGCTGCTTTGTCCACATAAGGCGGTACATTGAATTTAATATCTATCATAATGCATCCTCTTTTCTGATATGCTTTGGTTATGTTCTAATTTTCCCTGCGCTCCCGCTTCCAGCTTCCCACCGCTGTACCCGGTACATTTTCCGTTACATGACTGATAATATATTTGGGTCTTCCCTTGACTTCTTCATAAATTCTGGCAATGTAATGTCCGATGATCCCCAGGCTCAGCATCAGGAATCCTCCGATGATCAGGATCAACAGGATCACAGTGGTGAAGCCTTCCACAGCTGTCCCCATGATATATCGTACCAGTGTCTGGATCGCCAGTACCACGCTGAAAAATATGGATATCATTCCCATGATCGTCACCAGCTGTAACGGCAGGGTACTGAAGGACGTCGCATTGGTGATGGCATACTTCATCAGGCTCCAGAAGGACCATTTACTCTGTCCGTACTGTCTCTCCTGCACTTCGTATTCCACGGTCTCTGTCTGAAATCCGGCCCAGAAGGTCAGTGCCCGGAAAAAGGTATTGCGCTCCGGCAATTCCAGCAGGACCCGGACCACCTTTCTGTCCAGCAGCTTAAAATCGGAGGAAGCATTCATATCCATTTTGATCAGCTTGCTCATGATCTTATAAAACAGTCCTGCAGACAGCTTATATCCCAGGCTCTCACGCCCTCTGTCAGACTTGATGCCCTCCACGATCTCGGCACCCTGCTGCCATTTTTCCCACATCTGAGGGATCACCTCGGGCGGATGCTGCAGGTCACAATCCATTACGATCACGGCATCTCCCGTGGTCAGCTCCAGTCCGGCAAAAATACCGGCCTCCTTACCGAAATTCCGGGAGAATTCCGCTCCCCGCACTCTCGGATTCTTCGCTGCCTCTTCTTGGATCCGGTCAAACGTGCCGTCCTTGGAACCGTCGCTGATAAACACCAGTTCATAATCTATCCCGTGTCGGTCCAGCAATTCGCCCAGTACCTTCGCGGTATTCGCAATATTTTGTTCTTCGTTATATGCCGGTAAGACAATTGACAATAAAGACATCTTCTTAATCCCTTCCGCAGTTCTCTGTCTTGACATAGAGGATCCCATCCACCACTTTCGTAGCATTCGGTCCGGGGAACGTATCCATGTCAATGTATTCCTGTGTCATGTAGATCTCACCCACCGTATCGGGATCCAGGAAATTCAGGGTTGCCCCCAGATAATTCTGCATAAATGCCTGATAATCCGCTCCCTTATAGATGAGGTAATCTCCGCTGAGTCCGATCATACCGTCCGTGACCTTCCCCGTGATATCCGTTGTAGGGAATTCATCATAGCCGATGACTCCCACCAATGCAATGGGAATCCCCTGATAATATCCGGGAGTCTGCTCGATCCGGTCCAGCAGGCGTACACAATACGCATACGTCTTCTCGTACTTTTTCTCCAGATTGGAATATCCGATATTATCGGAAATTCCATAATCAAACACCAATACCACCGCCGCACACAATGCTGCCCATTGCAATACCACGTCCGTACGACTCTCCTCAGCGGTATACCGGTCCGCGAACGCCGTCATAAGGATCAGATACAATACCCACTGGTATCGCATCAGCAAATGATAGGTCAGGTTCGGAGAAATGAGCAATATCACATTGGTCAGAAGCGGCATACTGATGCCCAACAGAATCATTATAACGAAAAATGCCGGATTCTTCCACCATTTTCTCCAAATCATACTGCGGATCACTAAAAATACTACCGTTGCCACTAAAATAATGCAGGCCGCCAGTGAAAAAATATTGTTCACAAGAACATTGCCGTGAACCGTAAATGCCAGGAAATCCACATACATTCCCTTGAGGGTTGTCAGAATTCCCATGCCGGATCCCATCTGCTCCATGGAATTGATCCCCTGATAAGTATCCAGCACCTTGCCCTGCAGCTTCAACAGGATCTGCAGGATCACATAATACAATACTCCGCCGGCAATTCCCATCCCCAGATAACGGCATACATATTTTGCCTTTTTTTCCCAGCCTTTTTCTTCCATGAAAAAGAGCAGGATCTTATATACACACAGCAGGATCGTAAAAGGCAGGTACGCCTGATAGATTCCCATGCTGAACGCCAGACACACCGCACCGGTCAGATAGCCTCTGGGATATTTCGCCGTAAACAGAACCGCCAGTACCGCCAGAAACAACGCCAGCATGTAACCATCCATGGTAAACACATAGGCAAAAGTAGACGCCAGCGCCGGAAAAGATACCAGCAGACCGCTCACCACAGTAATGGTCACCGGATCCGTCAGTTCCAACACTTCCGTAAGTACCGCCGCCGTAAGTGCCAGCCATATCAGTCCGATCAGTCCGATCACCCAGGGTATGGTAAAATAAGAAGAAAATCCACAGGCAACAGTTAAAAACCAGCGGCCGGAAGTGATCATATTCTGGTCAAAATACATGCTGCTCAGTCCGTCATGATTCGGAATATCCGACAGCATCACCGGAAGATGGATCAGTAATCCCAGCACCAGCGCCGATACGAACGCGATCCTCCAGGTTGTCTTTATTTTTGTCTTGCTCTCTTTCAAAAGTTCCCACGGTGTCTTCATCCGTCTGTCACTCCTCGTCTAACGTCTGATTCAGGTAGTCCGCCAGTGTCTGGGCAATCTTCTCCCGCCCCGCTTCGTTGGGATGCAATCCGTCATCCGTATAGAGATACAGATCGTCCCAGTTGTCATGAGGATAATAGTCATGATAAATATCGATCACTTCCACATCCAATGCTTCACAGATCCCAATCTCCGCATTGACATAATCTTCCAGTACGCCGCCTCCCAGATCGTACTCTTCACAGGTTACCTCCGGTACCGTATACCAGGTATACGGCGGCGTGATAAATATGATCCGCAGATCCGGATAAGCCTCCCGCAGTTCCTTTACAATACTGCGGATTGCTCCGCAATACGTATATTCATCATACGGATCCGTCACGGACTCAATGGGATTCCCCGCGTGATAATCATTCAGTCCGGATCCGATAAACAAAATCTGTACCGTATCAAAATCGATCTGCCCCAGGTCACCCAGCGTATCTTCAAAATAATCCGTTGCCGGTTCCCGGATCCGTATCGTCTTCTGCACACCGAAATCCTTTACCGCAAAAGATCTCACCAGTCCTGCCGCAGACAGAGAATCCTTGGTATATCCCAGTCTTCTCTCCGCATCCGCTCTTCCCAGAACCGTTCCGCCCAGTCCTCCGTTATAACACTTCAGGCCTGTCTTCTCCTGCAGTTTGGCGGCAATGGAGGTCTCATCCCGGCACAGTCCGTACACACTGTCTCCCAGAAATACCACATCATAGGGGATTCTCTGATACTCGCGGTCCCCCGGGAAAAAAGTCCATAACAAGATCAGGAACAACGCGATCGCCACAATGCTGTATGCAATTTTTTCTTTTCTGTTGCCTGTTTTGATCCCGTTCTTCTCCATTCCTTACTTTATTCCTTACTTATTGCTTACTTATTCCTTACTTTATTCCTAATTTTCCTGCCGTTATCAATATCTGTGCGATCCTTGCAGCTCCGAGGCCGTCGATCAGTCCCCGCTCTGTTTCATAGCATTGCCGACGCAGTCCGGGATCCCTCTGTGCCTTTAGACACCACGCTCCAATGCGCTCCAGTGTCTCCCCGGCAGCCCGGTGCCATGCTCCCGCATAGCCTGCGATCTGCTGTGTCCCCAGCCACTCTGTCAGTGCTTCCTGATTCTCCGCATAGGAAAAGCATACAAAAGGAACTCCCAGCACCGCCAGTTCATAAATCGTCGTTCCGCCGGCGGTCACCGCCAGCTGGCACTGTGCCATCAGTGCCGCCATATCCCGCACATCACAGTGCAATCTTACATTTTCATGCACGGAGGCATACTGTTCCAGTTTCTCCCGGTTGGGGTTGAACCTTCCCACCACCAGATGGTATCGGACCGGGCAGCCGTTCAGATCATATTCCGCCAGCTGACGCAGGATCTCTCCCGCAATATTATCTATATCTCCGCCGCCGGTCGTGATCAGTACATCCGTCGCCCGTTCTGCCACCGCATAACTCCCGGAAGCATCACAGAACTGCTGTCTTACCGGCACATAGGGTGCCCCGAGATACTGCGGGACTGTGTCGCCGTACAATTCCCGGTATTTTTCCGCGGAAGCGAACAGATTATAATTGATCACCCCATCCACAGGATAGGCATGCTGCTGCATATCGTCCAGCAAAAAGACCCTGCCAAACCTGCGCAGTCCCTGCAGATAAGCATCCGTCACCCGGTAACTGTCTACGAGAAATATCTGTTTCGTATCTCCCGCCAGTCTCTCCAGTACCGGAAGTTCTCCCTCCAGATCTTCGGGATCCGTCCCCAGCACTTTCACCGGCATATGGTTACTCCGCAGCAATTCTGCGGAAGCCTCATCCGCACACAGAAAGCACACCTGCTCCGGATGTTCTGTTAATTTTTGCAATTCCAGTGCCACCGTCAGACAGCGCATCAGATGTCCCGCGCCGGTTTTCGCACTGCCGTCTGCCCGAAAATAATACATAGCATCACTCCGAAAAATCAACCAAATCCCAGCTCATGGGCGTTCCCAGTTTTGCATCTCTGGTAATACGTTTGCCCAGCAGTTCTTCATAATATTTGGTATGCAGTCCGCAGGAGGGTCTTACGGAGCGTAAATTCTCCGGAGTGAAGACATCTCCCGCTTTCATATCTTTTGCCACGAACAGGGAACGGGAATGCTCTCTGCTCTTCTTCTGCTTCGGTGTCAGATCATAGGTCACCTTTCCTACCGCCTTCTCGATCATTCGGATGTGGTCCACCATCTCCTTGAATTCTTCCGGCTCCATGGAGAATGCCGCATCTGCACCGCCGTCCGCCCTGCGCAGCGTCAGATGTTTCTCGACTACCTTGGCACCCAGGGCCACTCCGGCTCCCGCTACCGCACATCCCATGGTATGGTCGGACAGTCCCACCACACAGTCAAATACTTCCTTCATGGAAGGAATGGTCTTCAGATTGATATCCTCGTAAGGGGCCGGATAAGCGGACGTACACTTCAACAGGATCACGTTCTCATTGCCTTCTTCCTTACAGGTGCGCAATGCCAGTTCGATATCCGCCAGATAAGCAATTCCCGTGGACATGATGATCGGTTTGCCGGTGCGGGCGATCTTGCGGATAAAAGGAATATCGTTGATCTCAAAAGAGGCCACCTTATATACCGGCACATCCATCTCCTCCAGGAAATCAATGCTGGTCAGATCAAACGGAGAGGAGAAAAAGATCAGTCCCATCTCCTCTGCGATTTTTTTCAGTTTGGGCTGCCACTCCCAGGGCGTATAGGCCGTCTCGTATAATTTATGCAATGTCGTTCCGTCCCAGATGGTACCCTGGGTGATCTGGAAACAGGGATCATCACAATCCAGTGTGATGGTGTCCGGTGTATAAGTCTGTATCTTAATGGCATCCGCGCCGGCGTCCTTCGCCGCCTGCATGATTGCCACCGCTCTGTCGAAATCCATTAAGTGATTTGCAGACATCTCCGCGATCACAAAAGTGGGCGCATCCTCACTGATCCTGCGATTTCCGATCATGATTTCTTTGTTCATAATAGTACCCTTGCCTTTCCGTAACCTGCAAATCTTCAGCTGTTATATCCTCTTGTGCAGGCACAAATCTGCGTATAGAAATTTTATGGAAATACAATATGTTCGTATTTTTTGTTGTCCCGGATCTCTTTCCAGTGATCCGCCGTCATGCGCATGAACGTCACGTCGTAAGCCGTTCCATTTTTCTCCACACAGGCTTTCTTCTCCTCCACGACCTCACAGCCGCAGATCTTGTGGAGCTGGATCACCCCCTGATTCAGGGTAAACACATCACTGTATACCGCATTTTTCCCAAGCTCCAGAAATGCGTGATCATACATACTCATCTCCAGGGCCAGGGCCGCCTGAATACTGCGAAGCTTCTTCTCCCCCACATAATAGGCCCATCCCAGGTCTCCCGCCGGGTTCATAAGTCCCGTGTAATTGATGACACCGGCCGGTGTCCCATCGATCTGTATGATCCAGTAGCTCACATCCGGATCCTGCTGCACTTTGGCGAACCATTTCTTCTGTCCTTCCAGTGTAAGCTTCGGATCGGTATTCATATACCGGGTGATCTCCGGATCCATGCGCCAGCGCATGATCTGTTCCAGATCTTCTTCGGTGATCTTTCTTAATGTAACACTCATTCGCAGCCTGCCTTTTCCAGGAGTTCACGCATTCCTTTTAATTCGATGGCTTCTTCCAGCGGTATGCTTACTCCCAGCTCTTCCTCCAGCTGTCCGATGATCATGACATGTGCCAGCGAATCCCACTGCTCCACATCTTCGATCATGGTGTCCTCGGTGATGGTTCCCGCCGGAACCTTTAATACCTCTTCAATCAGCTTTATGATCTTCTCTTTCATAAGATTAACCTCATTCTCTTTCTTCCTATTTGCCGCAGCCCGGCATCAGACATCCGGCGCTCAATCATACAGGTTTTCCTTTAACCAGTAGGCTCTCTCGGGCCTCTCGGCCAGCACGATCTCATAACAGGTGCCGCCTTCCGGTGTGCTGTCCGTTTTCCGGTAGCCCAGTCTGTCATACATGGTCTCCACCGGCTTGTTTTTCGCCGTGGGCACATATCTGCCCCGCAGAACGGTATATCCCTCTTCCCGCATCTGCTGTTCGATGCGGTCGATCACCGCATTTTCAATATTGCGGCCCATGACACGGCAACTCATAACGAAATCCGTGATCTCCGGCAATTCTCCCGCCGTATCCACGATCGCTGCTGCCACAATGCCGTTATCTCCGAACACGTCCGTCACCTGATACAGAAATACCCGTTTCTTCGTATCCTCTGTGATCTGTCGCATCTGTTCTAAGGTATAACGTCTCGTCGTCAGATTGAACTGATTCGTCTTGTTCAAAAGCTGTGTCAGCCGGTCCAGATGTTCCTTCGGATCCACCGGCAGCAGACAGATCTCCAGCTTTTTCACATACTCCTCAAAGCTGCCCGCCCGGTCTTCCATTTGTTTTCTGCCGGCATTGGCCCGGTATTGTGCAGTCTTCTCCCGATCCTCTCCGGTGATCACCGCTGCAGCAAAATATGTTTCATATATTTTCACCATGGCAGGCGCCAGATCTTCCGCTCTCGCAGGGACCTCCGGCACTTCCACTTCCGGAAGCATCTGCCGTACCATCTCCCGCTCCGCTTCACTGTCATCGAAAAAGACAAAAGAATCGGTCCCCAGGTTCAATTCTTCCGCTATTTTCCGGATATTGTCCGGTTTCGGATCCCAGTTGATCCGCTGCGCAGCGAAATCCTCCGGGCGAAGCACCATATGGGGATGATGCTCCAGGATCTCCATGGCATCCGCTTCGTTATTCTTGGACGCAATGGTCAGGAGCACACCCTGACTCTGCATGATCTTCAGTACGCGCTGCAGATTTTTGTAGGCCAGTCCACTGTGATCTTCCGATAACACCACCGGGGTATGATCTGTCTCTCCCGCCAGGCCTCCCCACAGCGTATTGTCCAGATCCAGCACCAGCACCTTTTTCGGCGTGCGGTATTCCAGTGCGGCCCGGTAGAGGATCTGCTCCGCCAGTGCCGACTGCATCTCCATCCCCCAGAGCACTTTTCCCATATACCACATTTTGGGAGAAAAGGCTTTCTCTTCTCCAAAATGCTCTGCCAGCGCACGGTAAGGGAAGCTCCTCACATTGGCATGCTTCTGTTGCAGATTTCTAAGCTCCCGTTCCCAGATGCCTTCCAGCTGTGACTTCCTCCCGGTATCCGCCAGCACGGCAAGCTCCACCGCCCACAGATAAGCATCCGACACGTAGAAGACTCCTTCTTGCAGCAGGCATCCCTCCAGTGTCCGGAACCAGTTTCCGATCTTTCGTTCTGCGGTGACCGGATCCAAATCATGCTCCAGCAGTTCTGCCAGATCCATGATCAGAAACGTGATCTCCGCATGATAAGTATGATAAGAAGACTGCGGATTCAGCAAAGTCCCCAGTTCGTTGCCATAGCCCTCCGCTTCGTAGACCTGTGCGTTTTTCTGAAGCATGCGGATCACCATATTCATATTCACATTGGACAGCACTGCCAGTCTTCCTGTTGTCATAATCTCTGATCCTTTCGGAATTATTTCTCCTCCGTCATCAGACGGTATTTCATCTCTGCGATCTTCCAGTCGGTGAGGTTGTCAATATCCTGTACCTCCAGCTCTGACACGACAAGCGGCAGGATATTTCCCACCATGAGTTTCTGATTCACGGCAAAACGTTCCGTGCGGAATACATAAAACTGACCCACATCATGATAATGAGGCTGCAGGTCCTGGGATCTGCTGTCCAGATATTCCGGATATTTGAATACCAGCCGTCCCTGTTCCACCACCATGGCTCTCTGGGGTGGATAGGAAAAGCTGACCACAGGGATCAGGGTATCCGCATCACTTGCTTCCAGCTGCTCCACGGCATTGGTCAACTTCTGCGCCGTCACAAAAGGGGCCGTAGGATAGATACAGCAGGCAATGTCAAAATGCATCCCCCGCTTCTCATACTCTGCCAGCACCTCTGCCAGCACGTCATTGGTGGTAGCAAAGTCTCCGGAGGTCGCTTCACTCCGGAAAAAAGGAACCTCCGCACCGTATTTTTCCGCAATCTGTGCGATCTCCTCATCATCCGTGGACACCATGACATGGTCAAACAATCCGCTGGCCAGTGCCGCTTCGATAGAATATGCCAGGATCGGTTTCCCGCAAAATTCCCTGATATTTTTTTTCGGGATCCGCTTGCTGCCTCCCCTGGCTGTGATAATGGCTAATCTGCTCATTTTCCTAACCTCATCTTTCTCATGACCGGTGCCTTCCCATCAGGCCCGTAATTTCCATACGAACTGCCGCAGTCTGTAGTACAGATAGAACCGTAGATCACTCTTTTTCTGCATGGCGATCAGCTTCTGTTCCTCTGCTCCGGTATGCTGCAGATAATATTTATTTTGGTCAAACTCCGGAAAATATTTTTCCGTACCCTGACGTAATTCCCTGATAAAAGAAATCTTCGGCTTCTTCACACCACTCATATAAGAGAATAACGTGATCGCATAATACAGCTCCGTGAAACGGTATTCGATCTCCTGCCGGTATTCCGCAAGGAACCCCCTGTCTCTGCACTCGGTATATAAAAGCTCCGCCGCCTTCATGCGGTCCCTGCATTTTTCTTCTGTGATATGATGCACTGTGGATACCGCGTGCTGATAATAATAGTAAAGCGGCTCCTCCACTCTCGCAAAATGCCGGAAATACAGACTCCACAAAGGTCCCGCGCAATTATCCTCATAAAAAATATGTGCCGGAAAATCCAACCGGTTCTCCCGGATCACACTGTGCTTATAAATCTTCAACACCATACTGCCGGGCCGGATAAACAGACTTTTATGCTGTTCCTCCGTCAGTTCCCCGGTCTGATCCGGTGTATTGTTGACGATCACTTTTCCGACCTCAAAGGTATGATGATCCACCAGACTGTAATCACAGCCGACCACATCCGCCCCGGTCTCTTCCGCCTTTTTTAACAGCTTCTCGTAATAATCGGGAGATACCCAGTCATCGCTGTCGATGAAGCCGATCCATTCTCCCTCCGCCACCTTCAATGCTTCGTTCTTCGCACCGCCCTGTCTGAGATTCACACGGTTCGGAAGAATACGCACCAGTTCGGGATATCTTTTTTCATAATCCAGCAAAATCTCCAGAGAATCATCGGTGGAAGCATCATCCACACAGAGGATCTCATAATCATACAGTCCCCGGATGGTCTGTCCCACCAGGCTGTCCAGACAGTAATTCAGTTTTCCCTCTGCCGCCATATTATAGACGGGTACGATGATACTCAGCTTTTTACTCATACCGTTCCGCGCTCCACTTTTGCCCTGCCGTCTTCTACCCGGTAGACAATGTCACATTTCTCAATGGTCTGCAATCTGTGTGCAATGATGATCAGCGTCTTACGGCCGTGCAGCCTGTTGATGGATTCCATGATGGCTGCCTCCGTATCATTGTCCAGTGCGGAAGTTGCCTCATCCAGGATCAGCACCTCGGGATCATTGTACAGCGCTCTGGCAATACCGATACGCTGTCTCTGTCCTCCGGAGAGACGGATACCCCGCTCGCCGATACCGGTCTCTAAGCCTTCCGGCAGAGTCTTGATAAATTCATCCAGCTGGGCCTCTTTTAAGACTTCCCACAGTCTCTCTTCATCGATCTTATCTTCCGGCACACCGAAAGCCACATTTTTACGGATGGTATCATCCAGCATGAAGATCATCTGGGGAATATAGCCGATGTTTTTCAGCCATTTCCGGTAATTGCCGGGGTCCTTCACATCCACGCTGTCCGCATAGATATGTCCCGTACTGGGCTCCAGCAGTCCCAGCAGAATATCCACCACCGTGCTTTTGCCGGCGCCGGAGGTTCCCACGATACCCACGGAAGCTCCCACCGGGATCTTCAGATCCGCATGATCGAAGATCAGACGCTCTGTGTTGGGATATGCATAAGTAATGTCCTTCATCTCGATGCTTTCTTTCACATCCAGCTTCTCATCCTCATCGGTAGCAAAGGACATGTCAATATTCTGTCCGTTGATCTCGTCCTGCAGATTATCGCTGACTCCCATGAAGAAGGGTTCAAAATAGGCGATGGAATTGATCTGATTATTGATACGGTTGACACAGGGCAGTAGTACCAGTGCCGCTGCTGCCAAAGTTCCGAATACCGTCAGCATATTTTCCGTGGATACTCCGGTCGCCACGAGGAAGATCATGTAGCCCACCATTGTAGCTACACAGGCTGTCTCGATCAGCAGCTTCGGCACCTGATTATACAGACTGTAACGCTGTACGGCATCCACATATCCCTTACCGCACTTGCGATACTCGGATACGAAATACTGCTCCTTGCCGGAGATCTTCACTTCCTTAATTCCCTGTACCGTCTGGGAGATCCATTTGAACAGACTGCTGTAATAATCCTGATTATCCTTGCCTGCCTTGTACATGATCGGCTTCAGGACCCGCTTGATCAGCCACATCAGAAGCAGCAGTACCACCGCCATCAGGATCGTCATGGTACCACTGGAGATAAAGCAGTAGCTGATGACGAACAACGATACCACCGTATCGGACAACAGCTGTAAAAGTGCCAGGATCAGGGCATACATATTGTTTACATCCGAAGTGATGCTTCGCTGCACCACTGCAGTATCCGCATTCAGATAAAATTCATACCCGCGGCGCAGATAGTTGCGCATCATGCGCTCCGAGGTCCGGAACTGGTTCGTGTATACGAAAGATAATGTCAGCTTCTGCTGGAAATAAGTAAACAGATTCTTCACTACGAATACCAGGATCAGAAGTACCATGACAATGATGGAGAAAGTCCGGTAGCTTTCCACTCCCAGGATCTCATAGCAGGCTTCCGCCACCCGGCTGTGCTGAACCGCTTCGGGGTCAATGACGATCTGCATGACCTCCACCAACATTCCCACACCGGCGGTCTGCAAAAAGGCGCTGATCACCATGAGAAAGATCAGTCCCACCATGGTTCTTTTCTGTTTTTTATCTAACAGAACTCGTAATTTCTTGATTATCTGTATCATTGATTCTCTCCAAACTTAAATCTGTTCGTTCTGTCTGTGGATCAGTGGATCTTCATAAGCATCCATGAAATCAGCCCCCAGACGTACCGCTTCCTCCGCAAAGGGGAGTCCCTTTACTTCCGTAAATACCGTGACCACCTTTTTAAAACGCAGTCCCGGGAAGAAATTCAGCATTTCCATGGGCATGGATGCATCAAACTGCGGATACTCCGCAAACAGCTTACGGTAATCCAGCAGATCCCTGGGATGCGGTTTCAGGAAGATGGTGCCTTCTTTCTCATACATTTTGATAATGTCACGGAAAATCCGTTCTCTGACATCCAGCGTACACAGAGGATCCGTGAGGATCAGGATCTTGTCCCCCACCCTGCTGCTCTCCGCGATCTGATATTCCAGTTCCTCTTTATTTCTGACAAAAGCCTGCAGGAGCAGCTGCTTGTCCTCTTCCGTCAGCCGGTCCTCGAGCGGTTTTCTCGGTACTTCGATATATCTGGGGCAGGGATAACGGATGGCTGATATGTCATTGACTTCCATATCGATACAATATTTGCCGTAACCGTTCTGTACAAAGATCAGATTCAGATACATGGATAAAAAGGCCTTGAGCTTAAAATGGCCTCTGTTGTCATACCGGGCGGCATCGAAATTCTTCAGACAGTTCAGACCATCCTCCACTGCATGATAGCGGATATGATTCTGATTCAGATAATACCCGATGGGGTCGGAATCACAATAGACATAAATATCCTTGTATTCCTTCAGGTTCACCGGTACGTAAGGTGCCTCCAGTCTGGCATATTCCTGCGTAAAACGGATACGGTTCTTCAGATTCCCCAAGAAATTCCCGGTATCCAGGCGGTATTTTGCCAGCTCCGGGAAAAAGTCCTCTCTCTTCTCATCGAACTCCAGGACTTCCTCAAACAGGCCCGTGCTCTCCACCCGGGCCTTCAGATTTTCAAAATTGTTGGACATTTTGGACAGCACTAAAGTAGCAGTTCCCGCTTTCCTCGCAGGATCTGCCTCTGCCCGTATTTTTAACTCCTTTAAAAACGTCACATATGCATGATAGTAAGTGTGACATATATAAATTCTGTCTTTCATCCTATTTTCCAATTCAAGGTATTTTATTTTTCTATTCTATCATATTTTTCAAACATCGAAACAGAAACCTGTATTTTCTTAACAAAATTTAAGATTTGTATGCTATAATATAGCAAACTTACTTAGCCTTACTTAGGAGATTCCCATGAAAAACTTTTTGATAACTCATCCATTCTATAAAAAAATACTCCTCGCTGTTATCTGGCTGATCCTCGTGTGCGGTATCGTCATCGTTCTGAAAAAAGAAATCTCTCCCGTGATCGCCATTGATTCCCTCACCGTATCTTACCCGGACACAACCTTGGAAATTTTACCCGGTGCTACGATAGAAGAGGATATTGCCTGGGATAGATCCACCCTCGAAAGTATCGATCTTGCTTTTTCCTATACGGATGATGTATGGCAGGACACCCAGGTCAAAGTCTCCGTTTTCCGGGATGATGCCGTCATCATGGAACAGGTCCTGAACCTGACCTCTCTGCCGGCGGACCGTTATGTAAACTTCTGTCTCGATCAGACACACTGCACAGGAAGCACCTTTACTGTCCGCATCGAGAATCTATCCGACGCCCCTTCCTCGGCATTCCGCATGTTATGCACAGATAATGCACACTATTATCTGGATAACGTGTCCGATTATCGTCTGGACGGAAAAGAACAAAACAGCCGTCTTTTATGCCAGATGTACTATATTCAATCTTATTCTTTTTATAAGGGCATTGTCGGTATCTCCTGGCTGTTGCTCCTTGGTATTGCCCTGAGTGTCATTATTTTGCGTTTACCGGATCGCCAGTGAGTAATCGGTATTCACTGTAATGATCTGATAATTTCTATGCATCATTTCCTCTTCATATTGTATGGGGATCAGATACACGCCATCTTCCACAGCCTCATCCAGGGTCTGCACATACCGGTAACCGGTAAAGCTCTCCGGATTTTCCCATCCGGGAACCCCTGTATATACTACGGAATTCAGATAGTCTGTAACAGGTATTTTTTCCTCCCAGAGAATGGTCGCAAAATTAATCGTGCCCGGTTCTACGATTGTAAATTCTCCATTCTCACTTACCGATCTCGCCATTTCAATTGCTTCTTCTGCCTCTTTTCCGACAAAATAGGAGGCATATTCCTCACTGTCTTTCACATACCAGACCGCAAATATTCCAAAGGAAAACAACAACATTCCCATACATATACCGGAAAATACTTTGCTTTTTAAATAACTGCATACCTTGTAAATGCCATATGCCCCATAAAAAATTATGGGAATATGAATGAGATTGGTATGTATTACCGTAACTATTTCATTCAGCACACACATAACCGCTGCACTGACCAGCCAGAACAGCATAACATACTCCATAGGCTTTTTCTCAAGCTTCCGGCTGCGAACTATGCCGGTCAGCTGCAGGACGATCCCCAGCATCCAGAACGGTGCTGTGAAAAAGTAATATGCCCCTGTCTTTGCGCAGGCTGTATGAGCGGCACCATCATATTGTCTCAGTAGCATCTTGCACACCATTTTTGCACTGTCTATCATATGGGCAATGTTGATCTCTTCTCCCCGGAACGCAAGTAATCTGGGGATAGAGAAAAATCGGGTTTTAATCTCCGGCAAAAGATTCAGATTCACACCTACAAAATACAATAACGGACTTGCTATGACAGCTAATACCAGAATTGAAAACCACAGATGTTTTCCATAAGGAATGCTTTTCCGATAAAACAGCAGAAATAGCAGCAGAAACAGCGGCACCACGATCCAGCTTTGAGCATAACTGTAGAGCGTCAATCCAAAAAATGCAGCCGCAGCCGGAAGATACCCGGAGTTTTTCCTGATCCCCAGTACAAGCAGGGTAAGTGAGATCAGAAACATCGCAGGTGCCAGGTTTGACTCCAGTGCGAACCGGTCGATCATGATATTCCAGGGATTGATCGCCAGCAGAAAAGAGAACAGAAGTCCGAATTTTTCATCCAGCAGTTCTCTTCCCAGCACATATGCTGCCAGCACTCCCAAAATACCAAAGAGCGCCTGCGGAATACGATATACCATAGTTGTAGCGCCAAACAGCCACAGGAACGGAATAGACAGATAAGAATACAACGTATTCATTCCGCTTCCCCACGCAATAAAATACACCGGAAAGCCATACCCTCTGTTATCCATTCCTTCTGTCATAAGTGCCCATGCATTATACGCAGCACATGCCTCATCCGGAAGGATACCCTCCGGTATTTTTCCTAAGCCTGCCAATCTTGTCACTGCTGCCACTCCTAAGATCAGCAGCAGCATTCCATACTTTTTCATAAATGTTTTTTCTTTCATTTCGCTTCCTTCATTATGCAATACACCCAGATTCCCCAATAAGAGTCGTCCGTTTCATAATAACCTACGAGCTCCAGACCCATGCGTTCGGCATCACCGATCTCGGCGCCGGAGAACAGGTATTCACATCCCAGTTCCCGTAATGCATCCATATCGAACTCCAGTCCTTCATACACCAGGGTATTGCCCTTTTTCAGTTGCATATAATTACCGGTAATACTGTTGAATAGATAACACCGGTTTCCCCACAGGTCAAAGTATACACGTACTTCCTCATTTTTCTCCAGCTCTTCCGCAATAACTTCTCGAAAGCGGTGCTTATATTCCAGAGAATAATTATTGGAATATCCATCCACCGTATAAAAACCATGCATCAGGGACGGAGCCGGACTGATCCCCAAATGTGCCACTCGGTAAGTACTCTTGTCCCGGCCGATAGCATCGTCTATTTCCTGCATCAGATCCTCTGCAAACCAGCTCTCCCAGGAGATATATCCCGTGACACCTGAGCCGTTATTGATCTGGTTCACATTCAGATACATGCCTGAATTCACTTTGAGCAGCTGAAGTGTCGGAAGCAGACAGATCAGAATGACCGCAAGCTTTCCCGCCTGCATCCGCGCATCCGTATGCGGCACTTTTGTTCTCCATAGCACTGCCGCTGCCCATGCGAACTCCAGATACCATGCTGCCGGGTACAGCCAGTAGACACGGTGCATCTGAAAATAATGCAAAAATCCCGTGGCATTGTTTTTCCAGTCAACCACTGCCGTCAAATGACAAAATGCATAAAACAGGGCTATGGCGATCAAGAATAAAAAGTTGATCACAGCTGCCTTATAAAGGATCCGGTCGGTCTCTTCCTTTTTACAAAATGCTCCCAGGATCAGGAACAAAATAATGGGCAATATCAAATATTTATGTAACGACGGTGCGTGCTGTGAGCTGTCTAGGAAAACGCTCCAGAAGGTCTCAAAAAACGGCGTTGCGGAGGATATCATTTCCTCCCGGTGGCTGATATAGCTGCTGTTGCCAATGAGTATCTCCAGGATCAGCGCCCTGTTAACGATCATATACGTTAACAGCAGCTCTCCAAATCCCCATAGTGGCCATGAATTCTTTCTTTTTAGGATCACAGCGATGATGATCGCCAGGAGCCACAGACCTAACACCACATACCCGGTACATACCAGATGGCTGGTCAACCCAAACAACAACGTAGACAGCACAGCGAAAATGAATCTTTTTCGCTTCCAAAAACATAAAAATGCATATATTACCAAAGGAATCCCAAATTCTGTAAGACCGTAGATCGGGTATAAAGGCAATACACAAAAGCAGCTCCCGGCGATCACCGCCAAAATACTACTCTGCGTACTCTCTTTCACCAACAAATACATTCCGGCAAAGGCAATCAGAAAGCAAATAATATATTGCAGCAGAAATGCGATTCTGGGTGAAAACAGAATATACAACGGAAGGAACAAGATTGCAGAAGGCTGCATCCCGCTGGCATTGACACCACCAAGCATTTCCGGATATACATTACTTCCATCCAGGAAATGCCTTGCCGGAAGTATATAATTCATAATACTTTCATCTAATTGATCGTTGATCTCAAAGATACAACCATCCCCAAGAATAAAATAGGGGAGAAAAAATACAATCGCAATCAAAATGCCCATCCACCAGAGGGAAACTCCATCCAAATATTGCAAAAGCTTTCCTTTGTTCTTTTTTTTCATAACTATTTTCCTATTCGCCATACTAAATATGTAATTCCCGTTGATACCGTTATCTCGTCATCCAGTACTGCTGGGCTCTGCAGTTTTTCTTCTAACATTTTTATTGCCGGATAATTTTCCATACTACCTTCATCAAAAGCAATAAAATAAATTCCTTGATAATCTCCCGATAAGTACTCTTTCAATCTCTCTACTTCTGTTGGGCTATTGCAAAACCAGTTTCCAAACGGCATCGCATTTCGAGGACCATAAATATTAGTAGCCAATGCACTTCCTTTATAATAATTAAAAGAAAAACCGTCCCAAAAGAATCTTTTCTGAGGCGCATTATTACAATAATCCAACATTTCCTGCATGCCCTGCATATATATTTTTTGCCCTTCATTCTCGGTTTTCAAAAAACGATATTGTACTTGTCCTGCATTATATCCGACTAGCAAGGTTACCGAACATATCATTATTGCCATCGCAGTATTCCGTAATTTCATCTTATTGTTTTCCTGCAAATAGAAAAATGCAAAGACACAAAACAGCAAAATTGCTTCTCCTGTAAACAAAGGGTATGTTATGCGTGCCGGCATTCTTCCCTTATAAAGTAGATATGTCCACAGTGCTGTCCTTATTAACAGTATTCCAAGTAATGGAATCATTCTTTCCAGATGCCTTTCCAAGATCATCCCTATGATAAGCATAATCCATAATGCCACACAGGTTCTGTTTATCTTTTGTAAACTTTCTGATCCCATTTCTGCAAAAGATTCGTGAAAAGCGGCCATAAAATTATTTTGCCCTTGATTTTTTTCCTTTTGAAACGAAACCAGTTTTTCTACGCACTCCGTACCTACTTCCCAATTTAAAATATTATAATTGCAAAAGGCCTCATATTCGTTCTTCGACACATTATATTCTTTCAGGATATCTTTTGCTTCTGAATAATCCGGTGTACCATAATAATCAAATAATTGAGATCTTGCTTCGGAAAATCTTAAAAAATTTCTCCAGGAGATATCATGATATCCTATAATATTACCACAACCTCCCAGTGCAAAGATCATTCCCCATATAAGAATGATTTTACCAATCTCCTTTCCCTTTTCTGACAGTACTTCCTTTTTCCACCCTGCATCTGCTATCTGAATCAGGGTAAGTGTTAACCATGTAATTCCACCTAGAGGCTGAATCATCAGCATTGCTTTATAGCGCACAAAAAAGGAAAACAATTCTAACAAAAAGAACATAATAAAACCTTTTTTTGTGTTCTTTTCCATAATAAGAGCGACATATCCCGCTATTGCCAACATTACCGCCGTAGAGGTAAACTGTATTCTTCCAATCAGAGACAAACTTCCTAAAAACAATCCGCTCAGACCAGCCAACACCAAACAATACTCCTTCCATTTCTCACATCTCGAAAGGAAACTGTTTTCTATAACAAACCATGCTAAAACATGAAACAAGAGAAGACATAATCCGTACCATGGTATATTAACCGTAATCCTATATAACGATGACAATGGTAACGTCAAAAGATAGTTTTCATGAATTACATGAGGATCTGGCGCCGTGCTATATGCTCCTGACAATATTTCTGCAATAATTCTATCATCGTTGGTTTCAAAATAAACCCCCATCTGCTTAACGTATACTAAAATACCAAAGGCAACAATCATACCCAATGAAATCAGAATCTTAATCCAACTCTTTTGCCTTTCATTTATCTGCATAGTCCCTCCTAGAAATGAACAATAATATAGTCCCCCTTATCCACGATATATCCATCCTGTGGATATTCCGGCAGATTCAGTGACTCTTCTTCCGCCTCCGCATATCTGTCGACATCCCCGCAGGCCACCAGCCGGTGTCCGTGCATTTCAAAAAATCTCACCAGCTCCGCATCGGAATCAAAGGCATAACGGCCCCAGTCGATGACCGACAATGCCGGTGTCTGCGCCACCCACACACCTTTGGAACCACGATTGTACTTATCCAACAGATCCGGATCGATGAGATCCGTAAGTCGTTTCATCTTATAATATCTGCTATCGCCGTAGCTTACATAGGCATCCTTGACGATGCTGTAGGGAATTTCATAATTCCCCGTGAAGATCACCGGCTTCGATGTATCGAAATCCCGTTCCAGATCCAGTGCGATCTGATCGACCGTCTTCACCGCCGCATCGTATTTCTGCCTGTCGATATAGAACCATTTCGTCATATCCATGCACTGGTTCCAGGTGATCACCGCCAGCACTGCCACCGCGATACCACGCGTCCCCAGACAGAGTCTGCGGTGCACACCACGTCCGGGACTTCCCGTAAATTCATAGATGATATAGGCAAATAACAGTGCCCCGTAACCGCAGAAAATGGGCAAAAACTGTGCCGAACGGTACAGTGTTGCCTTTCCTTCGATAAATAACAGCGAAAATGCCGCCAGATAAGCCGCCGGCAGGAGGATCAGTGCCCACAGATCTCTGCCGCGGATCACCCGCACCAGGGTAACCACTGTAATCACGACCGCCGATAACACAAAAATCCGGATTGGCAGATAAGCATACGCAAACACACCGTACAATACAAAAGTACGTTTCAGGATCATGATCAGCTCACCGAAGGCTCCGGGCTGCACCATCCATCCTAACATCTCCGTCACGGAACGCTGTACTGCTTCTCCCTGTAAATATTCCAAATGAAATGCCTTTGTAAGCACTACGATCATCAGGCTTCTCAGGAGCACTGCAACCAGAGCCGCCAAAGCCCCTCCTGCCAGTGTGCCAAAGACTCCTCGCTCCCCGGTCCGGGCTGTACGCTCCGTTCCCAGACGGATTCTCTCTGACAGCAACAATAGCAGAAGTCCCGCCAGCCACAGGATCATAAAGGATTCATAACAGCCCATGGCAATCCATAAAAATACCGCAGCTGCCACAAGCTTCGTCACAGTCCGGCAGTCCGGCTTCTCCCAAAGACCGGATCCCTTGCGCGGCTTCCGCATACTGTTCTGCCACTCCCTCATATAGCACAGACTGACTGCGCAGCTCAGATATCCGATGGCTATCCCATTGTGGAGAAAATACGTGAATACTTCGCTGATCAACGGGCAGGATACAAATACTGCCGCGAAAAAAGCATACCCCATCATGGGAAGCTTCTCACCGAACACCGAATAGAACAATGCCGACCACACGATTGCTGCTGCGATCAGAAGAATTACCGCTGCAAAATCCGTTACAAACGGAACAAATTCCGCCAGAGTTATCACTTTATTCAGCAGAAACAATACCCACCGCCCCACAATGGCGATCAGACCCTCCTCGAAATAGTATAAAGATGGGGTGTCATCGATGCCGATGGCGGTATTGGTCACTTTGTAGCCGTATGCGCCGATGGCCGCAAGCAGTAGGATTCCCATATACAGCCGGCTCTCGCAAAGTTTATGAATCATCCCGTTCCAGTCTGCTGTTGTTTTCGTTTCTCTGTATTTCTCCATTCCTTTTTGTCTGCCCCTGTTCCTGATCTTATCGCTACTCTATCGTCTTCGCTCCAATCGATAAATCACAAAATCATAATACATATAATGGAATTCCAGCGCTTCTTCGTAGTCATATTCATCTTCCAGTTCATTGGGTGTCCCACCCTGAAAACAGATATACCAGAGATTCTCGTAGGAATCCAGCTGGCTGTAATCCGTGAGTGCGTCCGTATTGACGAAAGGAAGACTGTATAATTTATAGCCGATGATATAATAATGCAGCTCCGGATGATATACATTCAGGAAAATCGTATGCGTATAAGGTCCGATGACCGCATCGTTGTCCGTCATCTGTGTCTCTGCAAAATTCTCATAAATCTCCAGGCCTCCGTCATACTCCAGACGGATCTCCGAGCTGTACTGGATCAGGAAACACAGACAGGCCGTACCGAGGATGCCACCGGCCCACCATTTTCTCCCGTTTGTGCCACTGCTCTCCAGGATCTGTGCAAATCCCACCGCGTACCACAGCATGACGAAACCCATGCCCGGGAATGCATAGCGCCCCATGAAACAATTATTGACGGTAGCAGAGATTGCCCCTCCTACGATCCCGGTGAGAGCAAACGCTGCTGCCGCAATGGCCGGAGCTACATTATGATGCTGACGTACCCAGTCCACGGCACCATAACTCAATATCAGGCACAGTGCCATCCCCAACAGCACCACAATGCCGATGGGTGTCTCCACCGCGGAAAACCATTCCTTGAAATAATCCATCACAGAATTCAGGGTCGCCAGTTCTGCGGTAGAACCGTCATCATAACGCATCCGCAGGATGAACTGTCTGCAGGTCACCGCCAGCCAGGGGGAGAACACGATCGCCACTGTGAATCCGGAGATGAAAAATCCCTTTACCAGATCCTTTCTGTGGCAGATCAGGATCGTCGCCAGGAAAAGCATATAAAATAAAAAAGTCTGTATCAATGCAAACGTATGACAGTACACCGTGCAGATGCTCGCCACACAGAATACGATCCATTTTCTCCGGGTCGCTTCCCGATAAATATCATAAGCCGCAAGTCCCGCCAGTGTCAGGAAAAACAATGCCATGGCATACATCCGCACATTTCCCGCCTGCACACTGAAAATAGGCATCAGCAGGGAAAATGTCATAAAATATACCGAAATCTTCCGATCGAACAGCTTCGCCACGTAATATTTTCCCAGCAGCATATATCCGGTCATAAAAAGTACAGACAAAAGTTTCAGTGACCAAAAATGCGTTCCACCGCCGCACAGATGATAAAACAGCTTCAGGATCACATAGTAGAACGGCGAATGATCATCCGTCGCCGTAATATAGATCAGCCGTTTCCAGGGCAGGGATACCATCGACGCTGAATACGCTTCATCATACCAGAGGTTATTTCGGATGCTGAAAACTCCCCAGAGGAGCAGTGCGATCACCGGAAGCGCATGCCACAGCAGCAGCCATCCTTTTGTCCGTATAAAATTATCTGTTTTCCTGCTGCATGTCTCCATGGAACCTTCTGTCCTTCCGCTTCCTATCTTCTTATATTCCCTGACTTTAATATCTGCGATACAGCACCATATCCGCATCTCTTCCCAGTTCTTCATACCCTTGTTCGCGGCACTGCCCATCGATCTCTCCGCCGCTTACCGTAGCCAGATATCTGCTCTGAAGCTCCGTCAGATGCTCCAAAAGATATTCTTTCTCACAGCAGCTGATACCAAATCCTTCCGGTGCCCCATACAGAAGCTGCCATTTCAGATTTCGGTTGCCCTCCGGCGTATCGTCCCCGAAGGTCCAGATCACCACATTATCGTAATTCGGTACCTGATCGGTATTCATGACCAGCTTCTCTGCGAAGATCTGTCTCCAGTATTCCACCTGTGCTTCCCGTTCCTCCGTGACATACGGTACCTGATAATCATAAGGCTCCACTGCCTTGTAACTGTACAGATACAGGAAAGCCGCTCCCAAAAGCACCGCTTTCTTATAGTATCTGGTCTGAAGCATACTCACGATGAAAATTCCCGCCGCAATAAAAGTCAGGAAATGTTTGCTTCCTTCCACCATTTTATACATCAGCAGATGGGCAAACAGCATTGCGATCAGACTGAAGGCGAAATGCACTTCTATGATCAGCTGGTTACGCAGCCCGGTCTGTTTCTCCCTGCGGTATGCTCTGAGATCCAGGAAGCTCTGCACCAGCAGAATGGCAAGCAGCAACAGATAACCGTCAAAAAAGGCTCCGGAAGCCAGGCCGCTCTTCGCACCCGACACACAATGCCTGTAGAATTCCAGACCCTTCCAGTGCAGCGTTCCGAAGAAATTCCGGAAGCCGGCACCAATGCCGTCGGTGAAAAACGTCGTGATCCAGTCCGTATAGAAAAGCGGCGTAAAATATTCCGCGCCCAGATAGTGCTTGATCAGCACATACACCACTCCCGTGACAGCCACCACGGAAGCGGAAACGATCCATCCGCTCTTACGGCTTCTGCGGATCCGGAAAAAGCAGGCCAGCAGCAAAAACAAAAGCATGTACGGCCGCATCAGGGTCAGCAATACCGAGACAATAAACATGGCAGTCAGCTTGCCCTTTGTCTCCTTATTCAGATAGGAAAAAGCCAGCCCGTAAAACAGGATCAGCATGCCAAAGCAGATGACCTCCGGCATACCGGACAGCATGTATCTGGTGAACAGTGTGTACAGGCTGAAAAGTACCGTCAGAATGCCCAGCTGTTTCCAGGTGGGTTTCACCAGCCATACGAACACGAACATGGTGATCGTCAGCAGTACAATATTACAGATCACCGGTGACAGCAGATTCCAGCCGAACACCAGTCCCCACAGGATCCAGGGAAATACCAGCACGGGACTCCAGGCTGCGAAAGACAGCTGCAGCGCATGACTTTCGTTAAATCCGAAATACCCTCTGGGAAATCCGTATTTCACAATGCTTTCCACCTGTTTAAAATAAAACAGTTCATCGTTCCATTCCGAAGAAGGCAGATACACCTGTCCAATGCTCCTCCCCTCTGCCGCCGTCCGCACCAGACAGCACACCACGGGAAGCAGTGCCATCAGTACCGCCTTCACCAGTGTCAGATATCTTTTATCCTGTTTCCACCAGTCCGTAAATTGCTCTTTCTTCATAAAAATATTTCTCTCCCTATTCCTCCAGATGGATCTTCTCACGGATCACATACTGGGGAGAATTATTCATGCTGATGTAGATACGTCCCACATATTCTCCGATCAGTCCCAGCATGATCATGATCATGCCGCCGAAAAATACCAGTGCCGCCATCAATGCGCTGAAGCCCATAGGGACATTGGGACTCACCAGTCTCTTGATGATCGTATAGATTCCATAGAGAAAACCCAGTCCTGCGAAGCCCACACCGAGAGAAGTGGCGATCCGCAGCGGTTTCACGGAAAATGCCGTAAATCCGTTGAACCATAATCCCAGCAGCTTCTTGAGCGTATAACCGGAATTGCCCTCTTCCCGCTCTCTGTGACACACCGGCACGTTGGTAATGTTTTTCGTGGCACGGAGCACCAGTCCGATGACATAAGGATACGAATTCTCATAGCGGATCATATCCTCAACCACGAATCTCTTCACCGCAAAATAGCTGGAAATATACAGATTCGCAGGCTTGTTTAACATCATCCGCGTCATCAGCTCATTGACCTTGCTGCCCAGATTCCGGAATGCGGAGTGCTGCTTGTGTTCATAACTGGCATAGACAGCATCAAAGCCTTCCTCCAGCTTATTTAGCAGCTTATCCACTTCATCGGCGGGGGTCTGTCCGTCATCATCCAGGCACACCACATAATCTCCGTCGGAATGCCGTAGTCCTGCCATCAGTGCCGCATGCTGTCCGAAATTCCTGGCGAAGCCGATGCCCTTGATATTATCGTATTTTTCACACAGATTCCGGATCGTTTCCATGGTATTGTCCGGTGATGCATCATTCACCAGAAAAATATCATACGTATACTGTGTCAGTTCCTGCATTTTTTCGCGGATCTCCGTAACTACATGGGGCAGCGTATGCTCCGAACGGTAGCAGGGGATCACAAAACTTACCTTTTTTATTCTGTCCATTTTTTGTTGCTTGCTCCTTCTTAATCTGCCGGATTCACGGCTGCCATCCAGACAATATCCCGGTATACACCGTCAATACACACATCGTCTCTTAACAGTCCTTCTCTGACGAAGCCTGCTTTTTCATAGCTTCGGATCGCCTGCAGGTTCTCCGACAATGCCCGCAGGTAGACTCTGTGCAGCTTTTCCTGCTCAAAACAGTACCGTAACATCAGCTTCGCCGCCGCTGTGCCGATCCCGCGTCCTCTGGCACTCTCTTCTCCGATGAAGATTCCATACTCCGCCTTATTGTGATGTCTGTCAATATCCCGGATATACACAGATCCGAGGGGAATATCCCCTTCCAGATCACAGATGATCATCTGCACCACATCTCCGGTCTCCACATGGGTCCGGATCCAGTGCTCATGGGACTGTCTGGTAAAAAGCTCCTGATAGATAAAATTTTTGCGCACGGCATCGCTGTTACGCCATGCCACGATCCGGTCCGTGTCCTCATGGGTCATGAGGCGCAGATAGATCCCGGCCTGCGTATCCCGGTAGTTCTCAGAAATTGCTTTCGATGTTTTATTTTCCGATATTATATTTTCTGCTGTTACGGTCTGCATTGTGATCTCCTTACTGTCTGTAAGCATTGCATAGTTCGATGACTCTCTGGATCTCATCCTCCCGCATCTCGGGGAACAGAGGCAGTGTCACACAATGTGCTGCCAGATATTCCGCATTGGGGCAGTCTCCCGGCTGATATCCCAGATCCGCATATGCCTTCTGCAAATGGCAGGGAACCGGATAGTGCATGTTGCACTCCACATCATGATCTGCCATATAGCGGATAAAGTCCTCATGATCCGGCACCGTGATGACGAACAGGTGAAACACCGGTGTGGTGTTCTCCGGATGACGCTGCATGGTGATCAGAGGATTCGTAATCTCCCGGATATAGCGGTGTCCGATCTCCTGACGTCTCTTCGTCCACTCCGGCAGATATTTCAGGCTTACGCTCAATACCGCACCCTGCAGTCCCTCCAGTCGATAATTATATCCAATCTCATCATGATAATAACGCACATCGCAGCCCTGATTTTTCAGGCGGTCAATATGCTTATGGTACTCTTCCTTCTCACAGGTGACACTTCCGCCTTCTCCGAAAGCATAGAGGTTTTTGCCCGGATAGAAGCTGAAGCATGCCAGATCTCCCAGGGTTCCCACATTTTTCCCCTCAAACTGTGCCCCGTGGGCCTGTGCGCAATCTTCCACCACGAACAGTCCGTGACGGTCTGCGATCTCGCGCACGCCTGCATAATCAAAGGGCTGGCCATAGAGATGGACACCGATGATTCCCTTCGTCCTCTCCGTGATCTTCGTTTCCAGCACGGAAGGATCAATCTCCCAGGTATCCGGCGTACAATCTGCGAACACCGGCGTGGCTCCCGTATAGCTGACGCCCCATGCTGTCGCGATATAAGTATTGGCAGGAACAATGACCTCATCTCCGGGGCCTACGCCCAGCGCCAGCATCGCCAGATGCAATGCGGAAGTACCGTTGTTCACACCGCTGGCATATTTACTGCCCACGTAAGCAGCAAATTCCTTGTCAAATGCATCTGCATATTTGCCTCCGGAAAAAGCTGTCTCACGACATACCTTCTCGATAGCTTCTCTGTAAGCATCTTCATGGGCTTTTACATCCCTCGTCAGATCGATTCTCTTAATATGTGCCATTTTTTGTCCTTCTCTCTTACCTGTTGTCATTTCATTTACATCGTTTCTAAACTCGCACGATGTACATTTCTTCTCTTATTTTCAATCTTTCACCGGGATTATCCGGCATCTTATATATGCTTCTTAATATAAAACTCGTTGAACAGTCTCGCAATCTGCACCAGATAATTGCAGATCGTCTTGAACACTTTTACCGTAGTATTATAATCTTCCTGCCACTCCACCGGATAATCCAGTATGGTCACGCCTCTTTTCTCCGCCCGGAGCAGGAATTCGATCATGTAGAACCACCCGTTATCCCGGCTGCAGCCCTCGATCAGCGAGAGTGCCGTCTCTCTGCGGACAAACGTGAAGCCGCAGATGGCATCCGTGGATTTCATCCGTAAGAACAGCTTTAACAGAATCAACAGTCCCTGCGACGTGATCCTGCGATACCATTTTCTGCCCCTGGTATCGGATTCTCTGGCAAAACGGCTGCCGTTGATATACTGGATCTCGGGTTGCGTCCCGAAGAGGTGAATCGCCTCTCCCAGATGCCTGATATTGGTGGAAAGGTCGATGTCCATATAGCCTACCACATCGCCGTGGCTTACTTCCACACCTCTGCGGAATGCGGCGCCCACACCGCGGACATTGATCCTCTCATATTTTACTTTATCATATTTTTTACACAGATTTTCTGCGATCTGCGGTGTCTCATCCTCGGAACCGTTATCCACGATAATGATCTCATAGTCTTCAAAAGCAATGCTTTGCAGATATTCCACCGTGCGGGTCACACCGCTCTCTAAGCGCAGACGTTCATTTAATACCGGAAAAATAATCGTAAACATCATTTTGTCAGTTTTTCCACTCCTTCGATTACGTAGTGCTGTCTCTTAAAGCTCATATTCAGGATCACGGACAGATATTTGAAGATCAGCGTCAGCATGACGGACATCATGAAAAATCCAAACGATATCAGCGTCATGAGACTCATCCAACCTTCCACGGGACGTACCGTGCTGAAGATCGAATACACGATCCAGGCAAACATGATCATCATCACAGAGAACAGGATCGCACTCACCAGCATAGAGAACTTCTCCAGGACATTGGTGAAAATGATCAGCGTATCCAGTGCAAGACTGCTGCGGGTACTGCGCTCCTCCCGGTTCCTGGCACTGCCTGCCTTCTTTTGATTCTCATAGACCAGCGTATCCGCCCTTAGTCCGCAATTCATATACATCGCCTTGCGGTAAGGAATGTACGCATTCATCTGATTCACACGGTTCACTGCGCGGCGGGATATGATACGGAATCTCTCCTGACGCAGCTTATGGGTATTACGGCTTCCCAGATTATATACTGCATAGAACAGCCGCGAGGTCAGTGCCACATCTCTCCCCGGAGCGGCTGCCACCACATCATAGCCTTCCAGCGCTCTGTAATAAACATCCATGATCAGTGACGGCTCAAAATCCGGCAGGCATCTGTCGAATTCGAACAGGAAATCTCCCACTGCCAGGTCTCTTCCGGCATTCATGGCCATCTCGACTCCCTGATAAAAGCTTAAATTGATCATGCTCACCACATGATTTCCTCTGCTTTCTTCCAGAAATTGATGGATCTCCTCAATGGTATTGTCCATGCAGCAGTCATTCACACAGACGATCTCATATTTTTCGAAATGTTCTTCCATAGTGCCACAGACCGTGTTCAGAAAATCACGGATGTGCGCACCGTCGTTGTGCAGATACAGCACACAGGATACAAAATTTTTCTCTTTATTCAGGATTGCGGTTCTCTCCATAACGTTTCCCCTATATCTATTATTTATGACCACTCGGAATGGTTATACTAATCCAAAAAAGGATCCAGGTCATATACCGTGTTGATCTTGCCGGATAAGACGCTGATGAAGGTGGGGCTCTCGGATAATGCCCGGATCACAGTAGGTCTCGAATCATCGATCTCCGAAGCCTTCAGGATCGGCTTCATGGAGAACAGTGATCTCTCATAGCTGAATGTATACTCTTCCCGCAGATACTTTCTCGCCAGCGTAGACATATACTCCCAGGCACTCTCCGGTCTGCCGGGACAATCGTTGCAATTCCCCAGCCAGCCGCCTCTGCATATATTGCCGTCCGCTCCCACACAGGAGAACTGCGGCGTAGCATCGTAGCTTGTCTTATGCGGTGTAAAAGTCACCGAAGTCAGGGAATGATATCCCGTCCTGCCGAAAGGCATAATGGAGAAAAACGGTCCATCCATTACTGTAAATCCGATGTCCCTGAGCTTGTCACCTGTTTTGCACAGGATGATCTCACATAATTCATACTTCAGTCCGAAGGGTTCTGCCGTGACTCCCTTTACCTTTTCCAGCACCTGATTCACGGAAGCGTAAGTGGCATTCAGCACAAACGGTGCCCGGTATACCTCTCTATGGCCCTCATGCAGTGCGGTGATCTCATAGCAGTCCGATTGTTTTACGATCTCTGTGATCTGCCGCCCGAAGTGCAGCTTCACTCCCGGATATTTCGCGATCTCCTCCATCAGATGATCCCGCAGGATATGGGCATCGTAGGTATACTCCTCGGTGAGAAAAGCTCCGTCGCACAGCCCCGGCTGGAAATATTCTTCCACTGGAAGCGCCTTACAGGGAATCCCGCCATCCCGGCAGAACTTCAAAAATTCCGCCGCATCCGTCCAGGAAAAATGAGCGGAAGTAGCATAAATCTGTTGAAACGCGGTATGAAGACAGAAGGAATAGTCCTCTGTAAAACGCTTGAAATATCCGGCGGATTTCATGGCCGTAGACAGAGACCTCGGGTAGTGATATCCCATGTGTACCCGGGCCTGATTGATATATGTGGCTCTGGTAAAAGGAGCCTCTTCCATCTCCAGCACCTCTACCTGCTGCCCTCTTTTTGCACAATACAGCGCCGCATACAATCCATACAGCCCTGCTCCTATGATCAGTTTGTCCATTCTGCTATCCTATCTCTGTCTCTGTTTTCTCATTTTCCGTCTTCCGCCCGGTTCCGCACATCAGCGCCACCAGATACGGCAGTGCCAGCATCACCGGATAGACATATCGCATCTGCACCGTGGGGCCTAACAGCATCGTCCCATAATATCCGGCGATCACCGCCAGTGGCAGACAGTACCGCTTTCTGTCCACGATCACAAGTATCGCCGCCAGCGCCAGATACAGCCACAGATAACTGCCCGGCACGAACAGATATTTCAGTACCGGAAGCTTCAGATAACCGTTCCCATCCGCCCATGTCTCCAGGCGGTCATACAGTCCCGGCCATTTGCTGTCTTTGTAGATCCCTCTGTTGTTCAGGGTATCTTCTTCCCATCGTGTCTGTATATATCCGAGGCCCTCTCTCCCCTGCACTTCATTCACCGCCGCATGGGTGACATCAAAGGGAGATAAAAATCCTGCATCCACTGCCAGTGCGGCATTGATCATATCTCCGGGATAAGCTTTCAGCAGATGAAAATAGGTCCGTAGAAAATCTCCCGAGCGATAACGCACCACATACGTGTTGGTATGTCGCTTTACCGGATCTGCGATGCCGGGATCATAATCCCTGTAAGCCTCATCCAATATAAAATCATTCACCAGTGCCCGATCCTGCTCCGACATGGTACCGTCATCCTCAGGAAGTACTCCCACTCCTCCGTGGTAGATCATGCAGCGGGCCATCTGCTGGATCGGCATACTCAGCATCTCTCTCCTGTCTCCCTGTTCCGCGTGCGTTGCGGAGAACACTGCGGACAGCACAAAAAGCCCTATGCAGAAAGCTGTCACACTTACCATAAACAGTCTCCCCCAGAGCTTCCTCGCTCTTTTTCCAAAGCATACTGCCAGAAAAAGAAATGCTAATAGTACAATCATAGCATATTTTCCGTTATTGCGAAACAGTATCATTCCCACTGTTCCGATAAAAAACAGCAGATCCCGGACTCCGGGACGCCATTCCCTGCGGTCCTCCAGTAACAGATCCGTCAGACTGATCAGCTGCAGCAGTAAAAAAGCACTGAATACCGTATCTTTTGTCATGCTGACACTCATATACCAGTGGAACGGGAAAAACATTCCAAGCAGCAGCATCACGATCTGCCAGCCTGCCGCCACCTGCCGTCTGTGCAATACCAGCACACCGTAGGACATGCTGCCCGCCAGCAGCAGCATCTGCAGCGCAGTGTACAGTGCCATTCCGGCATTCATACTCCCGAACAGCTGCGTTCCCAGCCACAGCATCCCCTGTAAAAGCAACGTGTGCACGATCGGATGATGATCAAAATAATAATGCTCCACGATCTGTCCGGTCTGTACCGGTGCATCATAAGCACAGATTCCCGGGTAATATGCCAGATATATCGGAAACCATGCAAGACATAACAATAACAGGCTTCCGAAAAACACCTGTGTCCCGGAGCGGTTCTGTATCCACACGGCAGATCTGCAGAACACGGCATCGCCTTTACCGGTATTGTCTTTACCGGCACCCTCAGGTGACGGCCTCTCTGCCACACGATAGACCACAAACGTTCCGATCACACCCAGTAGGCATCCCAAAAACACGGTCCACAGCAGAGTGCTTCCCACATATCCGGCCGTCCACAGGATATTGCCCGCAGCCGCCAGATCTTTTTCTGTTTTTACGAAAAATACAAACAGACATCCCAGAACGCAAAGCAGCACACCGCCTCTGCGTCTGGGAAGTATTCTCTTCTCCTGCATATTATAATCCTTTACGTTCCTGATGTTCCCCATGCACACGGTTCAGACGATACTCGAAATCCTTCCGGTCCTTGGCCGCCATAACTTCCAGCATCATACCGGAGAAAAACGACTGGATCCCCGCCAGCAGAATGAATCCGCAGGCGATCAGCGTCGGGAATCTCGGCACCAGTCCCGTATTCAGATACTCCAAAAATACCGGAACAAACAATATCACCGACACCGCTGCCAGCAAAAATGCCAGCATGCCGAAGAAATGCATGGGTTTATAGTTTTTATACAGCTGCAGCATCTTGCGGATCACGCGGAAACCGTCACTGTAAGTATTCAGCTTGGACTCGCTGCCCTGGGGACGGTCACGATATTCCACCACCACATTCTCTACCTGCATGTTATAGTTCACCGCATGGATCGTCATCTCCGTCTCGATCTCAAATCCTTTGGAGAATACCGGGAATGTCTTCACGAATTCATAACTGAACGCGCGATAACCGGTCATGATGTCCTTGATATCGGAATGAAACAGGCCGTTGATCCCCGCACGCATCAGACTGTTGCCGAAATTATGAAACGGCCGCTTATTTTCCGTAAAATAAGTAGACGACAGGCGGTCTCCCACCACCATATCCGCCTGATGCTCCAAAACCTTTGCCACCATCTCCCGGGCACAATCCAAAGGATACGTGTCGTCTCCGTCGATCATAAGATAGCATTCCGCATCGATCTCACGAAACATTCTGCGGATCACGTTTCCCTTTCCCTGGGCATATTCATGACGTATGATCGCTCCCGCTTCCGTTGCCAGTTCCACGGTACGGTCGGTGGAATTATTGTCATATACATAAGTCACCGCCTCCGGCAGGAACTTTTTCACATCGGATACCACCTTGGCGATCGTCTTCTCTTCATTGTAGCAAGGGATCAGTACTGCAATTTTATCCATTTTCCATTCCTCTTATCTCTGCGTGTTAAAAGTGCTTATACAAAGTTTATTGTACCACGCTTGTTCCATTACAGCCACTATTTTTGCTTTTTCCCGCGTATTTTTCTTGGGGGCGGGCAAAAGCTATGATATAATGAGCCTCAAGGAAGAACAAGTGGCTGCGAAGCAGACATTTGTTTTTCTGGGCTCATTAGCGAACGAATATCCTGCGAAGCAGGATGTAAAGTGCGACAGCACGAATTCGTGAGCTTATAATGCAATGAGCGCAAGTGAGCCAATATGCTTGCATAATTGAAATTTATTGTTGTGGTTACGGAGGAATTGTTTCCATGAGTGGATCTCAGAACAGATCTTGTTGCAATATCATTTACCGCCTGGGGCTTAACATTGTCATGCTTCTGACACTGTTGCTTTCCATGCTGCTGTTCGCTGGCAGCTTTCTCACGACCTGCTATGCCGACAATATGGAGACCCAGCAGGTTCTGCTGCGTCCGGACAATCCCCTGTGGAATCTGTTGGAGCTGGCAGGCTTCGGATTACTGTTTTGCGGATGTCTGTATCTGTATGAAAAAATAGGAGAGAAATTCCGTCGCGGACTGCTCGTTTTTACTTTGACCTTTGTATTTGGGCTTGGTATCCTGCTGATCCTCTTCGGACGCACGGTTCCCGCAGCGGATGCTCTGTCTGTATACAATGCGGCTGCGGAGTGGATCCTGGGAAATACTGATATTATCCACCCCACCGTTTCTTATCTGTCTTATTATCCACAGCAGATCGGGCTGATGGCTTTTTTGGAGCTGTTGCTCCGGATCTGGAATCTCACCGGCCTGTCCGTACCGGCCTGGCACTTTATCAAGCTGGTCTATGTCTGTCTGTTGTGTGGGGCGATCTGGTTCCAATATCTGTCGCTGCAATATCTGTGGCCGGAGAATTACAAGAAGATCTCTTGCTGTTATCTCGTCTTGGTATGCTGTAACCTGCCCATGATCATGTACAGCTCCTTCGTCTACGGCGAGATTCCTTCCTTCGCTGCTTTGTCGGTGGGATGCTATCTGCTGTTGCGGTTGCTGGGGGGCGTCTCTCCGGGCGGCTCCTCTCGGGACAACGTCTCCCGAAATGATGCGCCCTCAGTCACCGCCTACGATTACGTCCCCCGCATGCTCCGTCAGATACTTTTCACAGGCTTCGGCAGTATCCTGTTCCTCACACTGTCTGTGATGCTGCGCAAGAATTCACTGATCCCGATCATCGCGGTACTGCTAGTGCTGTTGTTCGAGGCATTGCGTCCGGGGCGGAACGGTAAGATGCGTCTGGGACTGCTCATCATGGCGGTATGTCTTGCTGTTACTTCTGTGGGGATTCTGCCGCTGGTACAGAAATGTTATGAGAAAAAGGCGGGGAACACGTTAAGCTCCGGAGTCACCGCCATGTCCTATCTCGCCATGGGAATGCAGGAAGCTTCCCGCGGCTGCGGCTGGTATAACGGCTTCAATATCGATACTTACGATACCGCCGGCATGGATACTGCTATTGCCAACGAGATCAGCCGTCTGGCGATCGACGAGCGCCTGACCTATTTCCGGGAACATCCCGGCTACACAGCGGACTTCTATCTTCACAAACATTTATCCCAGTGGGCAGACGGCACCTATGCCAGCCGACAGGCTACCCTGGCTACCTACGGAGGACGGAGTGCATTTTTCAAAGAAGTCTATGAAGGTTCTCTCAGCGGGGGATATATCGAATGGTGCAATGCATGGCAGAATGTTCTGTATCTGGGCGTGTTGGTGTTCTGTATCGACAGTCTTAAGAAGCGTCGGAAATCCAAAGTTGTCGGGCACATGGCTGACCAAACGGCGGGGCATACCGCAGGGTGCACTGCGGACCACATGGCGGATCAGCATGGCGCGGATTGGCATGGCGCGGATCGACTTGGTGCGGATCGGCATGGCGCGGATCAGCATGGCGCGGATCAGCATGGCGCGGATCGGCATGGCGCGAATCGACTTGGCGCGGACCGACTCTACATCTACGTCGGCCTCATTGCCGTACTGGGAGGTTTTCTGTTCCACACCTTCTGGGAAGCCAATTCGCGGTATATCTTCTCTTACAGCCTGTTGCTGATGCCCTACTGCGGGGCCGGAGTCTATACCGGGATCTGCCGGATACGGGATGGGGTACGGTCGAGATTTCATTAACATTTTCCATGCAGTATTATACTTGACTTACTAACTTGAGAGTTTACGAAAGCATAGCCGCACATAGGCAAAATAAGAACCGTGATTTGGAGCTTGCTCACAAATCACGGTTTTTACTTTTGACGTAATGCGGCGAACGCCGCGATATGAAATAAGATTGGCAGCGCCTTTTGCTGCCAATCTTATGAATAGCGTGGCTCATTGCGGATGCCATCTGCCACCCGGGGAGATC
>ERZ824598.361-NODE-361-length-75700-cov-10.104594_pt1 | contig 75700 bp, 54 predicted proteins | sample MGYA00519934_ERZ824598 | MGnify/ENA primary metagenome ERZ824598 (study PRJEB31778, sample SAMEA3449177) | human gut metagenome | biome: human gut; feature: human-associated habitat; material: faeces | place: United Kingdom | collected 2010/2012 ...
GGTCAAATGTTAAAAACGAAGCGGCTAAAACGTCTTAAAAATGTCATGTGCTATGCAATCCACCCAAATCCCATAATTCCCCCGTTAAAAAAATATCCAACAACCAAAATGGTAATATAGCCTCGTGATGACGCGTAAGCGGAATGCCCCCATATTTTAGACAAGCTTTTAACATCTCAATGTTAATGAAACATAAAATCCATCCCAAAATAAAACATTTTCCTCCTCCCCGCGTTATCCTAATACATAGCAGAATTACTTTTTCCGTTGCAAGAAATGTGATAATGATTGGTTTATTATTAATAACGAAGGGCTTCCGTGAGGAAGCCTTTCGTTATATCCGCTCATCCCGAAATCCCCCCTCCCCAAAAACACCCGACCCAAAACTCAAAAAAATATGAGGAAGCCCCCAAAAAGGGCGCTTCCTCATAAAGAAATCCAAATTATAAATACTCTCCCCCTAAAATCCCAGACCCATTAGCCCCATTGGCCCCATAAGCCCCATTGGCCCCATAAGCCCCATTAGGCCTATAAGCCCTATTATCGGCTAATCAGTCAACAATCCAACCGGTCCTGTCAACTTTAAAGACCTTAGTGACCTTAATGACTTTAGTGACCTTAAAGACCTTAAAGGCCCTACCCCCTTACTCCTCTACTTGCCGGATACGATGAAATTCTTGATCTCCCAGGTGTCGGCACCCGAAGCGCTCGAACCGTACTTGAAGCCGATTTCAATCTTCTTGCCGGCGTAAGCCTTGAGGCTGACAGTGCCCGACGATACGAAAGTCCACGCGCCTGCCTCGGGCCATGTGGGGATGCTGAGCGAAGTCCATGACGAAGCGCCTGCCTCGCGCACCACCATTCCGCAGAGCTGCTTGAGTGTGGTCTGGAACTTGGCCGCGTGGTCGAAAGTCACGCTGGCGTCGCTCTTGCCCGAAAGGTCTACCGTGGTGTAGGCGATAGCCTCCGAAGCGTAAGCCGTGCCGCTGATGTAGCCCGATGCGTTCAGGTAGCCCGAGCCGTTGTACTCTCTCCACGACCAGATGCTTGTAGCAGCCTCCGGGAGAGTGATGTTGTCAAACTTCCAGTCATTGCTGTTGCTGACGAGACCCTCGTAGATGGTACCTTCGCCCGAGGGGGGATTGGGCGTGTCGCCGCCCGTACCCGAGCCGTTCATCTCATATTTCGAAGTGTTTTTCAGGCCGGGGCCGCTGCAATACTTCATCACGTCGCCGTAGAGCAGCACTTCAGCGCCTAAATTGCCGGGATTGTCCTGAAGGTTGAGCGCGGTTCGCACGGCTCCCGAAGGAAGCTGAATACTGATACATTGTGTGTAGTCCTTGCAGTCGGCAGTCGGACCAAGCACCATATTTGTCTTGACGTCGGTCGGAACACCGAATACGGTGTTGGACAATACTGTCGTCGGCGATGTAGGCATATATCCCACGATGTAGCCTTTCACCCATACGCCTGCGCCACCGGGGGCAGCCTCTTGCGTCGATGTCGGGTTGAGGGCGATTACGTTGGCCGCAGTGTAAGGCTTTTCTTGTGTGCCGTCACCGTCACCTGCCGGAGGTGTCGGAGGAGTCGGGGTGTCGCCGCCCGTACCCCCTGCGAGGATGGTGTATTTGGATGCGTTCTTCAGACCCGGACCTCCGCAATATTTCATCACGTCGCCGTAGAGCGCTACCTTGGCACCGAGATTGCCGGGATTGTTCTGGAGGTTGAGCGCCGTGCGCAATGCTCCCGAAGGAAGCTGTATGGAAATACACTTGGTGTAGTCGGTGCAGTCGGCCGTCGGACCGAGCACGATATTGGTGGCAAGGTCAGCCGGAGCGCCGAATACCGTATTGTTCAGCGTGGTCGACGGATTTGAGGGCATATAGCCTACGATATAGCCTGCCACCCATACGCCGCTCTGCACTGCATCCTGCGTCGATGTCGGGTTGAGGGCGATAATCTGCGATGCATTGTAGGGTTTGGCCTCTGTACCGTCGCCGTCGGCTATCGTGCCGCCGCCGGTCTCTACGCCGTCGATGCGGAATTGCGATGTGGCACCCGAATTTTCGGTGATACCCCATGTGCCCATATACTTCTCGAGCGAGCCGTAAAGCCATATCTGCTTGCCGAAGTTCGAGGGATTGTCACGGAGGTTGCCGAGTTCGCGGAGTTTCGTATCCTGCGGAAGCGAGATTACAAGGCACTTGTTGTAGTCCGTGCAGTCAGCTGTCGGACCGATTACAAGCGTATTGGCGAGAACTACCTCGCTGCCCCATTCTATATCGGCGTTCGAACTTACTGTCGTCACCTCGGGAGCCACGGCACCTACTATGTAGCCCGTTGTCCATCCTTTGGCGCGGCGGCCGGCCTGCTCTACGGCGATGGCCTGCTCAACGGTGTACGGATTATCCTCGCCGCCCGGTTCGATGGTCGGGTTGCCGAAGTTCATGCATCCTGCCGCATCAAGCAGCGTGAGCTGCCAGGGGTTGGAATCGGAGTCGTCCGATGTCGAGTAATAGTCGAGGATACCCACAACGTCGCCGTTGCCCTCCGGGAGCATCACGTCGCGGAATGTGGCATAGCCCGATGTGCGCACCGTCAGTGTCTGGCCGTTGGCGTCCTTCAGCAGTCGGTTGGTGGTTACCTTGTATCCGTCGGTGAAAGCGACCTTGCCTCCCTCCACGAAACTTACGTTGTTGAATCGCACTAACTGCGACTGCACGCCTGCTAAGAGCGACGGGTCGGTGGGCAGTTCGCTGAAGTTGCGCATGCTTATGGTGTCTATTTCAGCCGTGTTGGGCAGCCCGTTGAGTTGGCTATGTGATTCGAGCAGTACCGGGGGCATGAACGTGGCTTCCCACACCTGGTTCTTCTCGTAGAACAGCGGATAGCCTAACTGTTGCGTGCCGTTGTATTTGCCTATGTACATGTCGGTCAGGTCTATGACAATCTCCTGCCCGGGAGCATACTTCGTATACATGCCGGTGGAGTTCACCGAGATGGCAAGCGCTGCCGTCCCGTCCTGTATCACTAACTTCTTGTACACGTTGCCCGTGCGGTCCGATGAGATGACGCGCCCGCTGATTATGTAATGCGAGCCGTCATCTTTCGTCCTGATTGTGTCGATATAGTTGACAGTATTCTGCCAGTATGCCTGCTTCGCCTCGAGAATAGTAGTGTTGGGCGTCATTGTGGCCACCGGTATGTCAAGACCCGGCTGATGGTCGTCGAAGTCATCCTGACATGCGGTAAATCCGACTCCCGTCGAGAGCGCTGCGATGCCTAATATATATTTTTTCAGACTGTTCATATTGTTTGAATTTTTGTTGATGAATCCGTCAAGACAAAAAATTACTAATTACTAATTGCTAATTACTAATTATCAAAGTCCTTTGACGATGAAATTCTTGATCTCCCAGGTGTCGGCACCCGAAGCGCTCGAACCGTACTTGAAGCCGATTTCAATCTTCTTGCCGGCGTAAGCCTTGAGGCTGACAGTGCCCGACGATACGAAAGTCCACGCGCCTGCCTCGGGCCATGTGGGGATGCTGAGCGAAGTCCATGACGAAGCGCCTGCCTCGCGCACCACCATTCCGCAGAGCTGCTTGAGTGTGGTCTGGAACTTGGCCGCGTGGTCGAAAGTCACGCTGGCGTCGCTCTTGCCCGAAAGGTCTACCGTGGTGTAGGCGATAGCCTCCGAAGCGTAAGCCGTGCCGCTGATGTAGCCCGATGCGTTCAGGTAGCCCGAGCCGTTGTACTCTCTCCACGACCAGATGCTTGTAGCAGCCTCCGGGAGAGTGATGTTGTCAAACTTCCAGTCATTGCTGTTGCTGACGAGACCCTCGTAGATGGTACCTTCGCCCGAGGGGGGATTGGGCGTGTCGCCGCCCGTACCCGAGCCGTTCATCTCATATTTCGAAGTGTTTTTCAGGCCGGGGCCGCTGCAATACTTCATCACGTCGCCGTAGAGCAGCACCTCAGCACCTAAGTTGCCGGGATTGTCCTGGAGGTTGAGCGCCGTGCGCACTGCTCCCGAGGGGAGCTGAATGCCGATGCACTGGCTATAGTCTTTGCAGTCGGCCGTCGGACCGAGCACGATGTTTGTCTTGAGGTCGGCCGGAGCGCCGAATACGGTATTGTCAAGCGTGGTCTTGGGGCTCGAGGGCATGTAGCCCACGATGTAGCCTTTCACCCATACGCCTGCGCCGCCGGGGGCAGCCTCCTGCGTCGATGTCGGGTTAAGTGCAATCACGTTGGCCGCGGTGAACGGTTTCTCCTGTGTTCCGTCGCCGTCACCTGCCGGAGGTGTCGGAGGATTCGGGGTGTCGCCCCCTTCGGTCTTGCCGTTGAGGCTGATGATTTTGCTCCCCTGTGCAACTTCCGGTGTGGTATTGTACTTGATGAGCTTGCCGAGTATGATTACCTCGTCGCCTACCTTGATGGCATCGGCCGAAGTGAACTTGTCGCCGTTGAAATAATATCCGCGGAACACCTCGAGCTGCTTGTTCGACGTTCCGTCGTTGGAGATATAGTAGGTGGCGTTGCCGAAGTTGCCGGTATCTATTTCGTCAATCTTGGAGATTTTGCCCTTGATGTAGACATCGTTCTGCGACATGCTGCCTGCCTCGATGATGGCGAGTGCGCGCACTGCGTCATAGGGCGATTCGAGTGTGCCGTCACCGGTACCCTCGGTCACATCGCCCGGGTCGCTCGGTTCGCCGGGGGTGAAGTCGGGCTGTATGGCCGGGTCGTTGGCCATCTCATACAGTTCCGGAGCCTTGTACTGCTCGGAGAGGCTGGAGTAGATGCCGTATGACTTGTAGTTGGTGTCGTATGCCAGGATTGAGCCTGATGCCACGTTCGATATTACCCAGCGGCCCTCGCCGTTCTTAACGGGTGCCCAGTAGTACGCCGTGTTGTCCTTCTGTGGATTCTTTGACACGCTCGGACGGTTCGACCAGCCCGATCCGTAGGGAGCCTGATACAGGAACATGCCCTTGTAGTCGGTCATGTAATACTGGCCCGAGCCTTCCGATGTCTCGGTGAACATGAATCCGTATTTCTCCGATGCGTTGAACTTGTTGCCTGCGATTGTCACTGCCTCGGTATAGAGGAAGCCGTTGTCGCCTGCTGCTGTCACGGTCTGTGCGGCCGTTCCGTCGGTCACGAGCGCGTATGCGCGGCCCGACTTGATGTCGCCCGTAAGCAGCGTATAGTCCGATTTGCCTACCTCGACATCGCCTGTGTCTGTGCCGAGCGGACCCCACTCGAAGTGGGTCAGCGAACGCATGCCCGGTATGCCGAGATACTTGTCGATATATCCGCGTACCGTTACCTCGCGGCCGAGGTTCGACGGGTTCTCGTTAAGGTTCAGTCCGTTGCGTACCACACCCGACGGAAGCTGGAGGGATATGCACCGGCTGTAGTCAGTACAGTCGGGGGTCGGAGCCAGAAGCAGGTTATTCTTGCTCTCAAACGGAGCCGCGAACGCCGCCGTCTGGTCGTTGCACACGAATACTGTCTCCGTAGTGTTCACGCATCCTACTATGAAGCCTGTCACCCAATAGTATTTTTCCGTATCGGGGGCGCTTGAATAGTATGCGTTGTAGTATGCGTAGGCGCCCGCAACGGAGAGGGGCGCGTCCCACTTGCCGTCGCCGCCCAGGTCGGGGCTGATGACGGGGGGATTGTCAAAATTGACGTCGCACGATGTAATTCCCATACCTGCGGCAAGGGCTATTACCGACGCGTATAATATTTTATGCAGTTTCATAAACATTTTGCTTTTGTTTGGTAATCTGTTGTTCGTGAAGTCCTGATTGTTATTTTCGGCATGTCGCTTAGAAACGCACACCGACGTTCAGGAACAGACGTATTCCCTGCGCGTACTGATATTTGTTGGGGAATTTCTGCGCGTCGTAGTTGGTATAGTCGAAACGTCCCTGCTGGAATGCGTTCGTCATGATGTCGCGGTTGTTGAGCAGGTTGGTGGCCGACAGGTTGAAGTTCATCGATACCGAGCGGTTGATGTACACGAGCTTGCCGATCGACGCGTTGAGCACGAATGCGTTCTTCATCTTGTCCTGCTGGGCGAGCGAGTGCATTTTTGCCTCAAGCTCCTCCTTGTTGGGATAATGCTGCCACAGGTCGGGAAGCTCCTCGTGGCGTATCGGTGATACCTGCACGTATGAGTCGCCCATCCATGATGCGTTGACGTTGAAGAACCACTGCTTCGGAGCTGCCCAGTCAAGGCCTACGTTTATTGCCGTCTGCGGAGTGCCGCCGATGAAGAAGTTGTTCAGATATACCTTGGTCTCGATGTCGTCCATCATGCCGTTTTCGTACGACTTGATGCCCGTCGGACGGTTTTTGTACTGGTAGCGTGCCCACGTGCCGGCCATAGTGGCGGTCAGCGACGGGGTGATTTTGTAGGCCATGCCGAGCTCAATGCCCTTGTACTGGCGGCGTACGCCTTTGAGCACGTAGTTCATGAATGTGCCGTACTGGTCGTCGTAGTATGAGAATTTCTCGGTGAGGTCGCTCATGTGTGTCCAGAATGCCGAGATTGCACCGCGGAAGCGGCGGTAGTTCCAGGTGTAGGAGATGTCGCCCGAAATGATGCGCTCGGGAGTCAGTCCGTTGATGGCGGTATCCTTGATACGCGGAGAGATATAGGCATATTCAAACAGGGGAGAGCGGGTCTCGTACGATGCGTGTGCCGATACGAAGTTGCGTCCGTCCACCTTGTAGGTCGCGCCGGCCTTGAATGCGCCGGTGTCGAAGCGATGGGTCTCGCCTTTGCCGTAAGAGTTTTCGGGTGCGCGGCCGTTGCGCATGTGGCCGTCGCGCTGGAACTGCGTGTACTGCATCTTCAGGCCGTAGTTGATGTCCCACTGCGGCAGGGTGATCATGTTCTGCAGCCAGCCAGTCACCTGCACGGCGTTGATGGTGTAGTCGTAGCCGAAGCGGTCGCCGTCTTTTACGCGGCGGTTCGGATTGTTGAGGTCATTCTGCAGCACGTCGGGGTCGCTGGGGAAGTCACGTTCGGCAAATGTGTCGATGTCCTTCCAGAACTCGCCGCCGAGAAGGTCGCGTACCGTCTTGAAGTAGTCAGCCGACGTATAGTTGAGCTGTACGCCACCCTGAAGGCTCATGTTGTCGTTCAGGCGGTGGTTGACCGTCGAGTTGAGGTGGAACTGGAACTGGTTGCTGACGCGGTTCTCGAATACGTATACCGAACCTTTGCGCTCGCTGTAGGGCAGTCCTTCCTGCTCCATGTTGGCGAGGTAGTTGGCCTGATAGAGGGCGTCCCAGTTGATCTGGCGGTCAAACGGTATGCGTGTGCCGTCGGGGCTGGTCATGTAGCCGTTGCGCCATGCGTCGGCCACCAGTTCCGATTCCGGGGTCGGCATGCCGTTGTCGAAGTATGACGATGGGAGTCGCTTGTAGTAGTCGGGGCGCGGGTCGGGCGAGTTGCCGCTGCGGGTGAGTCCCGTGGTGCTGTAATGTGTCCAGCGCAGGGCGGCGCCGGTGTTGACTATCGTGCGGTCGTTCTTGAATATCCAGTTGAGCATCGCGGTGGGGTCGAACTGCTCGATTACCTTGGCCGAACGTTTCTTGCCGTCCTGCCAGCCCCAGTTGGGGTTGTAGGTGTTGTCGTCCACAAGGTCGAATATCTCCTGGTATGACGCGCCCGTGCCGCCGCGCTGTATCGGGGCGCCGAACGCGGTCAGCGTCAGCGAGTGGTTCTTGTTGATTACTTTCTCCAGCGACATGAACGCGCCGAACGAGTTGTAGAACGTTCCGTCTATCACGCCTTCGTCGGCCCAGCGGCCTATCGCGCTCAATGTCAGTCCCCAGCCGTTCTTGTTGATGCCGGTGGAGTAGGTCGCCATCGCGCGGAGCATATAGTTGGAGTTGGTATAGGCTACCGAACCGTTGAAGCCCGGCGAGTAGCTCGACGTGATGGTGTTGAAGTTGGTCGAGCCGGCGAGGTCGCCGAATCCGTAGGCGGCCGCACCGAGTCCTATCGTGTTCGTGCGGTTGCGGAATGCGCGCGATGTCATGCCGCCCAATGTCGAGTAGCTGAAGCGGCCACGACCTAAGTCATTGAGCTCAATGCCGTTGAGATAGACCGACTGATACTGCGAGTCAAGGCCGCGGTAGCGGAAATACATAGGCTGGAAGTTGTAGTTCGAGGCATTGTAGTAGATGTCGTCCGAAGCTCCCGTGAGCGCCTGGATTGACTGCGCGCCACCCTCTTCGTCGTCAAGGGCGTTCTCGTCATACCACATGTCCTGTGCTTCCTCGTAGTAAACCGAGTTCAAGTCATTGTTGGCCATCGTGATAGGACCCACGTTGACTGTCTGGTTTGCGAATAATTCTACCTGTTTTGTTGCGTCGGCATAGCCGTAAGCGATTGTTGTCAGGGTCGTGACCCCCGGTTGGGCATTTGAAATCAGGAAGTCGCCGGCAGGACCGGTGGTGACTGTAATCCCTTGATTTTGAAGCGTCACTAAGGCGCCGGCAATCGGATTGCCGGTATCGGCCTCAACTACGCTGCCGCTCACCGCTGCCCGTTGGGCCAAAGCGGGGACTGCTGCCGTCAACAGCATGAGTAGGAACAGTTTTAGTTTCATAAATGCGTGAGGTTAGTTAATATAATTTTTCATTTTGTTACGGTAATTAAATTTTTGGGTAACGAATTTCAAAATTATTTAAAAAATACATATTCACCAAATATTTCTTGCAAGAATTTTGTCAAAAAGCCCGCATTTTTATTCACCTTCAAAATAACGGTTTTTCCATGAACTTTCCGGCGTTTCCCTTGTTAGGATTCTATTAAAAGCGTATTAATAATTTATTAAATACATAGACAATGAAAGCACAACTATTAATCGCAGCAGCGGTCTCGTTTCTGACTTTTACCGGATTCTCTGCCGGAGCACAGGCCCCGCAACAGTATAACTCGCTCCCCGGCATAGCCGTGGCCGGCTCGCAGGATTACGACAAAATTCCCGAAAAGGCAAAACACTTCATCTCGAAGCATTTCAAAGGTGTCAGCGTCACCAAGTGCGAGCAGTATTTCGCCGAAGGCAAATATGAAGTCGAACTCTCCAACGGCGTCGACATAGACTTCAACAACGACGGCGAAGTCCTCGAGATTGACGCTCCCGACAATGCCGTTCTCGACCCGGCACTCGTGAAAGACCTGCTCCACGACACCGCATTCCACCGTCTGGCAAAGGACGGCGTCAACAGCAAAGTCGAATCAATCGAATTCAAAAAAGGAAAAGTCGTTGAAGTAGAAGTAATGATACCCGACCCCGACACCTACATCTTCGTAGTAGACGGCGACTTCATCGGCTTCGGCGACTGACCCCCGCGCCACCTCTCACACTTCCATCCCCCCAACCGCCACATCCCGGCAAAAAAGCCAAGGCCGCCCTAAATAAAAAATCCACCGCAATCAAAGAAAACCGCGGCTACTGTCCGTCCGACCGGTCTGACATGTCTGACTTGTCCGACCGGTCCGATTCCGACTTAGTAGCCGCGGTTTCCTAACCGCGGTGGATATGACGATATAATCCTTTTGATTTATTGCGTTTTATCGATAGCCAATAGGCAGGGCTTATGCTTCTCAGGCCTATTTCAGGTAGAATTTACGACCCCGGCACACTACAATGATGCCGTGAGCGTCATCGATATTAATACGGCGCCCGTTCAGGTCGTAGCAGTCGGTCGGATCGAGTTCTTCCGCTACAACTTCCTCTATGCCTGCCGGCTTATCGCCTTGGATATATACCTGATAATTTGTCGGGTCGGCAGCGGGAATTTTTGCGTCGGCATTGCTGTGGCAGAATTTTATACCAAGCATCTGCACGGTGTATTCTCCGGTAGGGATGGTGCTTTCGGCAATAAGACCTACGGTGAAAAGCAAGTCGAGCGGATTGCCCTCCTCATCATCTTTGTAGAGATCGGAGTTCATACTCGAATCGCAGAAGATACGTAAATCCACGCCGTCCACAATATTGCATGCAATGGTGTGGGTGGATGTGGCGCGTTCGGAGAGGAATATGTCGTTGACTGTCTCACGTCCCTGTTTGACCTTATTGATGCGGAAACCTTCAGGAAGAATGAATTCCATATTGAAGGCAGTGTAGTCCAGATCGTCATCGTCATGCTGATAGACCTTGATATAGTTGACGGTCTGGCCGTCAGCTATTATTTTATCAGGAAATTCAGCCCACACGCGCAGATGGTCGGTTACGGTGACGTCGAACACTGCCTTGGCTTGCGCCGAGCACAGCAGTATGGAAAAAATTATAAGTAGTTTTTTCATTTTGAATTGTTTAATCTATTACGTTTGATTAGGTTAATCTTGTCGCCGAGGTAGATGTTGCGGATTGCCGTGGCATCCTGCGTGTCGATTTTCCCGTCGGCGGTGACATCGGCATTTTTTAGATTGATTGTCGTGAGTGTGCCGGTGTAATAACCGCGGGTAGCTACGGCGTCGTTGGCATCGACACCGCCGTTGCCGTCTGCGTCTCCGGGCAACCCATTTATGGCGGCTTCGCTTTGACGGTTGCCGGCCCGGTCGGTGGCTATCACGGCAAACGTGGCGCCGGCGAGCTCATGTTCCGCGGTATAAGTCACAGCGGAACCTTCTATGCCTGAACTTACGAGAGTCCAGTCCTGAGTGCCCTCTTCACGCATATACAGGTCGTAGAACCATACGCCGGAACCGCTGTCGGAGCCTTCAATCTCGATGTCAAACGTGATATTGTCATCTGTATTAACGTCCGTAATGCGTGATTCCGGCAGAGTGAAATCGGTGACATTGGTCCACACGGGTGTGCTGATAGGCTCGTTGTTGTCGAACACAATCTCGGCACTGTTGCTTATCTCGGTACCGTCGGTCACGGAGCCAAGCAGGTCGATTGAATATGTCAGGTAGCCGGTACCGCGTCCTGACGCATCGTTGACAGGCAGAATTCCGTCGTCCATATAGCGGGTTGGTTCAAGGGTCATCGGGTCAAGTGAGCGCAGCGACCATTTCGCATGGCCTGTAGCGACCTCGAAGTCGAATGTAAGTTCGGCTATCGCATTGATTTCCGGACGCATGTCAAGTGTTTTGACGAAATGATGCGTACCGGGCAGCCCGATCTCCTTGCCGCCCAGAATCAGTTTGAGTGGCTTGAATGATGCGAGGTCGAGGGCGTTCCCGTCAGGAGTGTTCTCTACTACGATGGTTGAAGCAGGAGCGTTGGCAATCTCCGGAGAGTTTTCAAACTCGATGGTATAGCTGACTGTCTTTATCCCGAGCGGAATGTCCTTTGATCCGGACGGCGAGATATATCCGTGCATATCATTTGGATCGGCCGACTGGAATGGAGCAACCTGATTGCACGGAGGCATAGGTGCGGAGCAATCCGGCGAATCGTTCAGGAATCCGTTCGCAGCATTGTATATATCGGATAGGCCTAATGCCTGCGCTATTATGCTGCCCGGTGTAGGCATTGCCGCCGCTACTTTGCCGCGATAATTGTCAAGCGACCCGTAAATCCCGGCGCTCATATCTATGCCGGTGGCTGCCATGGTGGCATCAATTCCATGAAGGCGCCCTCCGTTCTCAATGCCGCCAAGAGTCATACCGACGGCCTGCGCTACATCGCTGGCCCGCTCCGCAGTGGTGTGGGCTCGATTCAATTCCTTGCGGAAACTTGACTTGGATATTGCCTTGTCGGAGGAACCTTCGGGCGCCGACAGGGCGTCAAGATATACAATCATGCGGGCTGTCAGTAAATTGGTGGGGCTTGGACAGTTCGTTTCTTCAAAATCAAACCCATCTGAAAGAATTTCCCGGAATTCATCACTCCAGGGAGTGCCGCACCATACGAAGGTGTCGAAAATGTCGCGCGCATCCGACAGAAGTCCGATAGTGAGACGTTTTGTTTCATTAGGTCCGAGATACGGTATCACCAACGGAACGAAAGCGCCGGCACTACCGCGGCCGAGCAAATTGTCTGTTTCGAAGTGTGCCGGAATGGTGCTGTTCTCGACATCGAAATCTGAAAGATAGAAGTCGCGATATACAAGCGCATACCCGTCGCTGTTGCCGCTGATTGCGAAATTGACGGGTACCCCCCAGCATGGCTGCGTGCTGTTGTTGGTAATATCGATATAGAAATCGTAGGGCACATTGGCTACGCGTGGCTGCACAAGGGTCACGCTTACGTCGGCATTGCTTCTCTCCACAAAGGCGAGTGCATTCGGGCGGCGCACTGTCTCCGAAGTCCCATCGTTATCCTTGAATGTGGCTACAAGACTGTAACTTCCGGTTGGAGCCGAGGCCGCAGTGACATCGAATCGCATGGACAAGGCGTAATTGCTTCTTGCGTTCCACTCCGTCGGCTCAATCCTTGTGCCGCCAAGCTCTAAAGCAATATCCGTCAGATTGTGGAAGCCGTTGCCGATGACATCGACAAACAGCATTCCCTCTTGCGACGATACCTCGGGCGAATTGGAGAGCAAAGCGAACTTGTGGATATGGCTGAAATCTATTGTAGCGGAATTTCCTGTTGCTAAATCGTGTATTGCGACATAATGGGTTCCGTTTTGCCGTATCGTAAAAGTGCTGTTGTTGGTTGCGTCGGCACCTGAGACTTTTATAAGCGTTTCGGCTGATGGAGAATACAGCTCCATCATCGCGGCCTTGTTGACACGGATATTGATGGAATCGCCGATTTCCGCGTCGAATTTGTATACCTTGACAGTGTTTGAATCGATTGTGCCCGTATAGATATTATTGTCTGTCTCGAGGGCGTTTATTTCGCTCGGTTTATATTTTACGCGCATGTCGGTAAAGGTGCTTCCTGCGGTGGTGACGCGTCCGTCCGGATCGATAAAACGGATTTTGAAGTCGTTGCAGGCATAAAATACCGGAGTGTTTTCTTCAACGGCAAATGAATAACTCTTTGAACGGAACGGCTGCTCTGGAACATCGATAAGTCTCATCAGGCTGCACGGGTTGCTTATTTCAGGCAGATTGACTGTCTTAAGTGTTTCGTCATTGTCGTTGAGCCAGTAGGAATATTGTTTGATTCCTTCGCCGCCTTCCGGTATTTTGACGAACCATGCTGATTTCACCGAGGTGGCCATGCCGTGGGGACTCGCCATATATAGAGAGACGGAATGTAACCCCGATGTAAGCGACGATGCATCTATGTCAAGATGCACGGCCTGACTGCTTGTCGATGTGTTCAGTACCCCTTTATATTCCCCGTCGAGATAGTAGTAGGCGTTGAAGGTGGAGCGTTGCAGGTCAGTCGGGACACGCATGAAAATGCCGCTGCGGTATCCTGCTGAGTAACCGTCAGTGTCGGAAAGTGCCAGTCCGATTGTATGCATGCCGAGATCGACCGTACTCGTATCAAGGTCGAGGCTGAATGTGCCGTCGGCACCGACAGCAACTTTTTGTGTCTGGAACGGCTCTCCGTCTACATAGAATATGCACGTCAGGGGATTATTATCATTGAGCACCCTGCTTTGCTTGAGAAACCAACCGGTATGCGTGGCTGAAATATCAGCCCCGTTTTCAATATATGCATGAATGGTGTGAAAACCGTCAGCAAGCCCGTCGGTCGTTATTTCAAAGTTGCCGGGTGTAAAAGGATAATGCTCTCCACCGAAATCAAACCAGTAATGGCCGGTAATGCCGTCGCCGTCATTGCTTCGGACATTCAGGCTGCCGATGGCAAATGTTATGCAGAGGAAAAGCCTTAATACGGATTTAAACATATCGCTTTATTATTTGGCATTTACTTCGATATCGACGGATAGCTTGCCGTCGGCAGTCGTTTTGGGCGCAACATTGAACTTCGTGATTTGAGGATTGGTAGGTGTAGGGTCAAAGCCCAGCGAACCTCCATAGATACCTACTTCAGTGCCGTCGTTGCCGATATAGTTCTTTGCTTCGTCAGAGAGCTGATAGAATGTGCCTTCTTTGAATACGTTCATTCCATCGGGAACAAATGCATTATTATGTGATTCAAGAGTAGTATTGAAAGGGCAGTTTTCCGCATATTTGCCTATCCATATTGAATTTGACGCGTTACCTCTGTTACTGCAATATTGATAATCAGTTCTGTTAATGTATATTGAGTTTTTTACCACGCAGGCATTATCATCGAAAGTGTTTTCGTCATCCAATAAGCAGTTTGTGAGAGTAAAAAGCGAATTGTTTCCTGAAAAAAAGGGCTCTTTCAGATAGCAGCCGTATAAATTCATGCTTGCATTGTAGCAGAAATTTGCGCTTTCATAGACTATGCAGTTTATGAAAGTCACATTTGTAAAACCTCCATGCCCGGTTTCATAGGTCAATTTCTTGAATTTGCATTTGGAGAATTGTGAATCGATGACGCCCTTCAAGGAAACAGTATTTTCGCAGAGAATACCTTCTAAATTGAAATTATTTGTTCCGTCTCCGTCAGCTTTGATTGAAAAATCACCTGTGAGAAGAGTCGGCTCGATGTAAGGAGCAGTTTTGTCGACCTTTACTCCCATGCCGGCCCCACGGACAGTGATGCGCTTTTCTAAGGAAATGGCGGCAAAAGCCCCGGAGGATAGTGTGATTACGTCACCGTCGACTGCAGCGTTATACGCATCTCTTAGTGCATACGCCGATGTGAACGATGTGATAGTGCCGTCATGCGACAGGGTGGCGACTTGTGTGGATTGTGCTGCAGCAACTGATGCAGTCAGCAGCACTGCAAGAGTAAGCAATAGATGTTTCATTGCGTAGAGATGTGGAAATTTGTGTATCCGACTCCCCGCAATACAGTAAATAAATGATTGTACTTGAAATGAAAAAGCGTGGGAGTCTGTACCGTTGCTTGTCCTACAGTTACAGGCTCTCGCATTGCCTACAAAGACTGACAAGCAACGCAGAGCCCACGCCGATATGATTATATGGCATACGACATGTCCGGCCTCAGCGGTCGTACATGTGCACACCGATATATGACATATCTGTGGGCGTCCATCGTTGCAATGTTCTGTCTTTGTTCGGAATTTGCGAGATTCGTAACTGTAAGAACATAGCGTTCGATAAACGCCTTTCCAAAAAAATTGGCATTACCCCACACCCCAACCGGCCAAACCTCTCATTGAGGCTGTCGACCACTACGGCGTGGTGTATTGCTTCGCAAAAATAACGACAATTATTCTAATTGTCAAATTTTTAACAAAAAAAGAAAAAGCCAAAATCCAAAGGCAGTCAGCAGAGGCAGTCAGCAGACTGCCTTTGGCGCTTTGCGCATCAAAGAAACCGCGGCTGCTATTCTTCGACTCGTGCGGCCGATTCCGACTTAGTAGCCGCGGTTTCTTTGCGGAGCAAAGCGCCAAAAGCGGTTTCCTAACCGCGGGAAAAATGTAATATCTTTATTTATAGTGTATTGCGTTTCGTTAATTCCCGGTTTCTCCTGCGTCGGCCGCCTTTATTCAGTCGGCGCGGGCCGTAATCTTCTTGCCTCGCGGCAGGTCGATGCTTGCGGTCGAAATCTCGTTGCCTCTTGCGTCCTTTGTCACTTTCGTGGAGTATTTCTTACCGTTGGCGGTCACGCTCGGATGATTGCCGGCAAACGACGCGTTCCAGGTCAGATCCATCGCCGTGTTGTTTTCCAGCTCGGACGCGGCGGTACCCTCATGGCGCAGAGATATGTATCCTCCGAGAGCCGGCACGTTTTTTATCTCCGACGTGTGGCCGGCCACGCGTGACAGAGTGCTGACCGATTTTTCCGATGCCGACGGACGCAGACCCATCGCGCCTCCGACGATTCCTTCAACCACTCCGTACGACACCTCCGGATAGTCGGCACGGTCGGCAGCCGGAAGCGTGGTCAGTTCGCGGTATGCGTCCTCGTTGTACCCGAGGCGGTAAAACAGTGCCGGGAAGTAGCTGCGGTTCTCTATGTTCCAGTCCTTTTTGGCAAGGATGTCGGCCACTCCCGCACGTATGCGGCGTATGTCGTCCACGGCATCAAACCACAGCAGGAACGGCACCCCCTCGCCGCGGGCGAATTTCCGCTCCGCCGTCCAGAACGTGTTGTAGCGCCGGTTCTCGCCGTCCCACCATTTTTTCTCGAGCAGGTTTTGGTATTCGCGTGCGCGTGCGGCAGCTATCCGGGCGTTTTTCTTGTCGCCTGCCAGGGTCGCTATCCGTGCGTAGGCATTGTATCCGGCATAGAGTCCGCCGACAAGGTCGACAGTGGCAGTCAGTCCCGGAAAATTCTCGACATACGAGGGCAGTCCGCGGCAGGTATGAAAACTATAGTCGGGATTGAAATTGTCAGGCATGTTCATATACTGCGGGCGGTCCATTATGCAGTCGGGCCGGAGTTTCCAGCGTTCCACAAACTCGTTGACGCTCTTGTCGTAGAAATTGCGCATCCTGTAGTCATGGATATAGTCGGTATCGCCCGTCCACTCATACATTTTCAGGCAAGCCTGTATCAGGTCGAAATTGGCGTTGAGGCAATACCAGAACTCCGTGTCCGACGCATAATCTACGGGCGCCGGTTTGTCATGACGGTTGATTTCCCAATAGGTGCACCAGTCCTTAGGCTCGCTGATATTTTCGGCGAACTTCATCATCATGTTCTTGTTGTGCTTTGCCAGACCTATGATATGCGCGCCTACAGTCTGGTGCGATACATCGCGCATGCAGAATGCCTCGCGGTTGGGCAGCGCGGCCTCATACCATGCCCCCACGGGGTCACCGCTGTCGTGGGCGTATGAAAGCGCCTTCGCTTTCGCCCAATTGTAGCTTCTCTCAAGCTGCAGGTCAGTTGATGTGAATACTGCGATTTGCTCCTCGTCAGGCGTTTCACTCGCTAATCTGTCAGTCGATTGTCCGTTCAGACTCAAGCCGAAAACACTCAGCATAAGTCCGGCGGCCATCGGTTGCAATAATTTCTTCATGATAATAATTCTATGTTTCGTTATGTCAGGTTGTCTGGGATGGTGTTGAATGCTTTTGTATGCAAATTTACAAATTTTTTGCTAATTTTGCGGTCGGAATATTATTTGCCTGATATTTGGCTGAATAGCTTGGCTTTAAATTATTATTATACTTACATTACATTATGAGTTCTTTTAAATCTTACCTTCCAAAACATTGGCGGCGCTGCGCGATGGCTGTCGTCATGAGTGCGGCCTTCGGTCTCCTTTTCCCGTCTTTCCGTGCCGCCGCTCAAAATTCCACTACCTACACCGTCTATTTCGAGAAATATTCGGAGTGGTCGAAAGTATGTACCTGGATCTGGGACAAGAACGACGGCAACCGCAACTACACCGGCGGAACATGGCCCGGTAAAGAAATCCACCTCTCGGCTGACTACCCCGAGCTGTATTCCTTCACATTCGAATGCACGGCTTCCAATCCCAACCTCTACTGTATATTCAACGACGGTAACACCGCCGTGTCTGAAGGCGAAAAAGCCAAACATCAGACCAATGACCTCAAGCTTCAGAACGGCTACGTATATACATTCGGCAGCGACACGCCCAAATGCCATATCGACGACTACGTCGTGCCGGTACCGGGAGAAAATATAAAAGTCTATTTCGACAACACCAACTCCTCGTGGACTCGCCCTTACGTGTATGCATTCACCGGCACACCGTCAACCTCGGTCGGAACGGCGATGTCGAGCCACAATGCTCCCGGCCTCGAAAATATATGGAGTTGCGAGGTGCCGCAGTCGGCCACAAGCCTTATATTCAACGACGGCACGACCTCAGGCAGCCGCACTTCGGCGCTTGCCGCCATTGACGGCCATATCTATTCGTCCGACAACGGCGGAAAGGACCTCGGACTGATGAGCGAATACAGCGGTCCGGCCATCGACCCCGAAAATCCCCGTCGCCTCACTTACTGGATTTCTCCCGAAGTAGCCGGTCAGAACGATAAAATCACTCTTTACTTCGACCGTTCGAAAGGCTCGCGTGAACTGGCCGCGACCGACGACATATACGCATGGATCGGAGTGATTACTTCTGAAAGTTCGGACGACAAGGACTGGAAGCACGACCCGCAGGAATCGGGAGCCTCTTGGGCAAATCTGACAGACAAGTTCAAGATGAAACGTCTTTCGGCCGACGGGAACGTATATAGCCTTGAAATGTCGCCTACATTGGCGTCATGGTTCAATATGCGCGACGACGAGCGAGCATCGAAGATTGCCGTCATCTTCCGCGACAAAACCGGCAGCATCCGCTATGACGGAGGTAATAACCAGTACATCTCGCTGCAGGCGCTCCCTGTCGACCCGAGCCAAAGTCCCCTCGGAGCGTTTGTAAGCGCCGAAAACAATAACGGTACGGTCACGATTGCCGGTTCGAAAGGGGGCTGTCTCATGATTACCCCGTATGCTCCCGACATAGTGAAAGTATTTACGCTTCCCGCGTCGCTTGTCGGTTCAACCGACGATTCTGCCCGCGAACGCCGCTCTATCTCCGTTGTGGCCGTCCCCGACGTGACCTACACTGTCGATGATACCGACGACGAATACCTTATCCGCGTGGCTGGCGGCGTGACCGTGAGTGTTGACAAAAACTCCTGCTTTGTCACCTTCCGCGACGACAATAACGTATTGCTGAGCGAGAACGGCGGCCTCGTCAACACCCCCGGGCAGCGCACGGTCAGCTTCCTCGGAATGAACGACGACGCATTCTACGGCGCCGGTTACAACGGCCGTACCACCAACATCGGCGGTACATCATGGACGATGCGCAACAAGCAGACCGGCGGATGGAATGCCACATGGTCGGCTCCCCACAATATCTGTATCCCCTATTATGTGTCGACCAACGGCTACGGTGTCCTTTTCGACGACCACTATGTCGATGCCGTGATGACGCCGTCATCCTCCGGTTCATCCTATACCACCGCGTCGGCCAACCCGATAGCATACTATTTCGTGGGCGGCGGTTCGATGGAAAAGGCCATGCAGAATTATATCACGCTTACCGGCCGGCAGGCTCTTCCTCCGTTCTGGGCTTTGGGCTACATAACCTCGCGCTACGGCTACCGTTCGGAGGCCGAGGCCAAGAATGTAATAGGCCGTATCAAGGATGCACAGCTCCCGCTCGACGGCATCGTGTTCGACCTCTACTGGCAGGGTGAGACCAACGCCGGAATGGGCAATCTCGAATGGTACACACCCAAATTCCCCAACCCGACCGCCATGCTCGCCGACTTCAAGTCAAAGCATGTCAACACTGTCTGCATCACCGAGCCATTCTTCACCAGCGACGCGTCGGACAACTACGACTATCTGAAAAAACAAGGCTTCCTTGCCGACGAGAAGGTTGGCGACATGACCTGGCTGACCAATAATCCCGTCGGCCTCATCGACGCTTCAAATCCCGACGCCATGAAGTGGATGGGCGAGTTCTACAAGAAGCATACACTCGCCGGCATGGCCGGATGGTGGCTCGACCTCGGCGAACCCGAACGTCACTTCCCCTCCAACTGTCATCACGCCGGCGGCACATGCGACCAGATTCACAATGAATTCGGCAACCTCTGGATTGAGGGCGCATACAAGGCGCTCACCGAGGCCGCTCCCGACATGCGCCATCTGCTGATGCCGCGTTCGGGCACCGCAGGCATGCAGCGTTTCAGCACATTCCCCTGGACAGGCGACATACAGCGCTCATGGACAGGTCTGCAGGCACAGGTCCCCGCCCTCGTCAACGGCTCGATGTCGGGTATCGGCTACCTCGGCTCCGACATAGGCGGATTCTGCAATTCCGACAATAATTCCGACGAACTCTACCTTAGATGGGTGCAGCTCGGAGTATTCTACCCGATGATGAGAACCCATGCCCAGGAAAGTCTGACTCCCGAGCCTTACAATCGTCCCTCGATTATCGGCAAAGTGCGCGACGCCATCAACCTGCGTTACGCCTACCTTCCCTACACCTACACCCAGGCCTACCGCTACTCGCGCTACGGTTCGCCGATGGCGCGTCCCGCCAATTTCGCCGACGACGACAAGTCGGTGCTTGCCGATTGCAAGGATGCCTATCTGTGGGGTCCCGACATCTACGTTGCTCCCGTCATCAACAGCGGTACGGCGCGCGACATCACTTTCCCCGAAGGCGACTGGCTCGACATGAACGACTTCTCCACCATCTACGAAGGGCACCGCACCGTGCGCAGCTATTCCGCCCCGATGGATGTCATACCCCACTTCATGCGCCGCGGCTCGTTCGTGCCCCGCTACCGTCAGGACACATTCACGAGCACTGCCGAGATTGACACCCGCAGTGTCACCGTCGACTATTTCCCCTCGTGGAAGCCGGAGCCTGACACCGGCATGATTTTCGACGACAACCGTACGAGCGCAAGCACAATTGCCAACGGCGACTACACGCTGACCACATTCGAGGGATGGGGCGACGCCGGTAGCGACGGCATCCTTACGGTACGTATTTCCCGCGATGGCAACGGCTGGAACGGAATGGATGCCGCCACCTGCCAGGATATCCTCTTCTGCATTCATGACTACCGTCTGGCAGGCGCTCCCCGTCTGGCAAGGGTATCGTCGGACGCCCCGGCCCGCGCGGCCGCAGCCTCAACTATACGGCAGCTCGGTTCGCTCGAAGAGGTCAAGGCTGAAAATTCGGCCGACAGCTACGCCATCGACGGCAACAATCTCTACGTCCGTATACCCCGTCTCAGTCCCGAGGCAGGATATTCGTTCACTGTAACCGACGACGGCAATGTCACCGGTGTCGACGACATATTCGCCGGCTCGCAGATGACCCTTGCCTACTCCGGCGGATATATCACCTACTCGGCACCTGCCGGCACCGAGGCTCTTGCACTCGACATCTTCAGCACTACCGGTACCGCCGTGGCCGCTTACAGCGCACTTACAGCCGACGGCTACGCCAATCAGATTGACCTGTCGCTCCCGCAGGGCATGTACATAGCCCGTCTGAGCGGCCGCAACGCCTCCGGCGAGACAATCACCGAAACAATAAAGATGGTGGTAAGATAACTCTCCCACCTGTAGGGACGCGATTCATAGGGCATTACAAAGCCCTGTTAAACAGACCGCGGTTAAAAACCGCGGCTACTATACGGGACGACGTGGCAATCACGTCAATAGTAGCCGCGGTTTTTAACCGCGGTCTGTTTAACATGGTGTCTCACTTTTTTACGCCGCGGGGTAAATCAAAACCTGTCATTCGGGTGTTATAGTGTCGTAACAGCATTAAACTACGTTTCAACTATGACTGCTTTAATCCCTTCTCACGACATCGCACAGTGGATACTCGGTATCGTACGTGATTTGTGCGGCCTTATCGGACTTGACAGCAATCCGCGTATCGAACAGATTGTCTACGTGGTACTCATCTGCCTTTTCGCCATATTGCTCGGATATGCCATACGCCGTGCGGTAGTGTTTGTCGTGCGCAAGATTATTAAGCTCCGCAAGAGTGATTTCGGCACCGAACTTCTCAATCAGAAGATTGTGACAAAGTGCTCGCATATCATACCGCCGCTTGTCATTCTCGCACTGCTTCCGTTCGCCTTCGACCACTCCTCTTCGGTGCTTACATTCTTCCGCCGGGCGGTCGACATATATCTCACCATCATGTTCGGCGTGGGATGCAACGCCATAATCGGTTTCGTGTGGTACAACTACAACCGTCACGCCAACAAGGAGAACCACCCCCTCAAAGGCGTGATGAACGTGGCGAAAGGTATCGTGTGGATTATAATAACCATCATCTGCATGTCGATACTCATCAACAAGTCGCCTATGGCTCTTCTCGGCGGACTCGGTGCATTCGCCGCCGCCCTGATGCTGATTTTCAAGGACTCGATACTCGGATTCGTGGCCGGCATACAGCTCTCGAGCAACGATATGCTGCGTGTAGGCGACTGGATTGTAGTGCCTTCGACAATAGCCAACGGTATTGTCGTCGACGTGTCGCTCACCGTCGTCAAGGTGCAGAACTGGGACAATACCATCGTCATGCTGCCACCGTACTCGCTGGTGTCCGGCTCGTTCCAGAACTGGCGCGGCATGTCGGACTCCGGCGTGCGTCAGATTGACCGCTCGGTCATCATCGACAACACCTCCATCGTGGGCGCCACGCAGTCGTTTATCGACGATATGACCGCGAAATATCCGCTTCTTCAGGAGTTCGTCGCCAAACGTCAGGCCGATGCCAAAGAGGGCAAATCGATGGTGTTCAACGGCGGCGTCGCTCCCGTCAACGGCACCCTCGACACCAACCTCGGCCTCTTCCGAGCCTATATGTGCCGCTACCTGCTCAACCACCCGGCGATAGCCCATGACCAGAACATCATCGTGCGCCTGATGACTCCCGACGCCAACGGCACGCCCCTCGACATCTACTGCTTTACCGCCACAACCGACTGGCTCGCCTACGAGGCAATCCGCTCGCAGCTGTTCGAGCACATAGCCACCTCCGCAGCCGACTTCGGCCTCCGCATCTTCAACACCACCTACAACGGTCAGATTACCCTCACCCCGACCGCCACGGCCTAACGCAGGCGCATGTTTCATATAAAACAAAAGCACAAAAGAACAAAAAGCAACGGCACGAAAACAAAAGAACAAAAGAATAGACTACAGTACAATATTCAGTCCTTTTGTCTAATCTTTTGTTCTTTTGTGCTTTTGTTTTTCGTTTTTCGTTTTTTATTATTCGTCCTTTGTGCCTTTGTTTTATATGCGACTATCTCCGCAGTGCATCCATCAGGGCGGAGATGGCGGCGGGGATGTTGTCGGGGTGTTCGCCGAGGCATTTGATGAATTTCGAGCCGATTATGGCGCCGGATGCGTTGGCTTGCGCGTCGGCGAGCGTGCGGGCGTTGGATATGCCGAATCCTATCAGGCGGTTGTGCTTGAGTTTCATTGAGTTGATGCGGCGGAAATAGTCGAGCTGTGCTTCGCCGAAGCTGTCGCGTGTGCCGGTGGTCGATGCGGCCGACACCATGTAGATGAATCCGTCGCAATGCTCGTCGATGAGGCGTATGCGCTCCTCCGACGTCTCCGGCGTGATAAGCATTATCATCGGTATGTCGTACTCGCGGCACAGTTCGCGGAAGTCGCTGAGATACACGTCGAAAGGCAGGTCGGGCACAATCATGGCGTCGATACCGGCCTCGGCGCACGCCTCAAACAGATTTTTTATGCCCATGCGCATCATGGGGTTGAGGTAGCCCATCAGCACGAGCGGGGTGTCGGGTACGAGCGGACGCACCGCCTTGACGTCGTCGAGCAGCCGCCGTAGTGTCATGCCGTTGCGCAGGGCTATGGTGGAGCTTTCCTGTATCACGGGTCCGTCGGCCATCGGGTCGGAGAACGGTATGCCTACCTCAATCATGTCGACACCGTTGGCGGCCAGTCCGGTTATGATTTCCCCGACGGAGTCAAGTGTGGGATAACCGGCGGTAAAGTATATTGATAGTATGTTTTCGGGCTTACGCTCGAATAGAGATTGCAGTCTGTTCATAATCAGTAGTTTAATTGGTGTAAGAGGACTGCTGAACCTAACCTTCCGCGGTTAAAAACCGCGGCTACTATGCGGCTGGTTATCAGTGCGTTTTGTTTAGTAGCCGCGGTTTTTAACCGCGGAAGGTTTAGTTTTGCAATACCATCTTGAGTTATAAGTAATTTATATTATTGATGAAATGAGCGAGCAGGGTGGCCGATTTAATCCCCGGTGCCGTCTCGAATTTTGAATTTAGGTCTACACCTGCCATCAGGCCGTTCATTCTTTTGAATAACTCCTTGACAGCTACCGCATCGTCGGGCGTTATCCCTCCGCTCAGCAGGAAAGGGGTGGAAAAGGACGCGTGCTCAAGCAGGCTCCAGTCGAATTTCTGCCCCGAGCCGCCTTTGGAGGCAGACTTCGTGTCGAGCACGAGCATATCGGCATGGCCGTCATAGGCAGTGCACCCGGCTATATCATCGGCGCATGCTATAGGTATGGCTTTCAATACCCTGACGCCGTCAGCGCGGAGCCTCTCGCAGTAGGCCGGGCTTTCGTTGCCGTGGAGCTGGACTGCGCGGAAACCGTATTTCCGCAAAATCCCGGTGACGGTGTCAATATCCTCGTCGACAAAGAGCGCCACAGGCTCAACACCTTGTGCTCTCAGCCGTGAAAGCGCGTCCGTGTCAGGTTCACCGACAAAGCGTGGCGAACGTGGATAGAATATGAAACCGGCCATGTCGATGCCGAGCGCCGCGACCTCGTCAATATTGTCGGGACGGCGCATGCCGCATACCTTGATTTTCATGACGGTACGTTGACGTATGACGCTAATGTCGAGCCGGGCGACGGGGTTGACATAAACGCCTCGCCGATGAGAAATCCGTCGAATCCCGCGCGATGCAGCCGCAGCATATCCTCATTGTTGCGTATGCCGCTCTCGGCGATTTTGACACAGCTTGCAGGCAGTTTCTCGATCAGAGTCAGGCTCGGCGCGAACTCTACCGAGAAATCGCGCAGATTGCGGTTGTTGACCCCCACGAGGTCGATGTCGGAGAATACCATCGGCAGCTCCTCCTCGCCGTGCAGCTCGAGAAGCACCTCCATGCCGAGTTGGTGCGCTACCGAAGTGAAGCGGCGCACCTGTGCGGCGTCGAGCAGGGCGGCAATCAGCAGAATGGCGTCGGCGCCGGCAAGACGCGCCTGATATATCTGGTATTCGTCGATGATAAACTCCTTGCGCAGCAGCGGCAGGTCGGTGACCGTGCGTGCCACCTGCAGGTCGGTCAGCGAGCCTCCGAAATAGGGTGTGTCGGTCAGAATGGAGCAGCCGGCGGCGCCGTTGCGCGTATAGTCGGCTACAACTTCGTCGACGCGTGCCATCGGGGCGATTTCGCCGCGTGACGGAGAACGGCGTTTGAACTCGGCTATGATGCCGTATTCGTGGCTGCGTATCGAACGGCGCAGCGACCGTGTGGGCGACGAGTGCCGCAATGCCCCTTCGCGTATCATCTCCGGCGGGATACACCGGGATGCAGCTTCCACCTCTATGCGTTTTGTGGCGGCTATGCGTTGTAATATATCTTTCATATACTGTTGATTGTTAAGAATTTTCTGAATGCTTCCATAGCTCGGCCCGAGTCGATTGACTCCTCGGCGCGGCGGCGTGCCTCATCGAGGCTCATGTCGGGGTTGAGGGTGATAAGGGCGAATGCGGCGTTGGCTATGACGCAGTCGCGTTGGGCGGCGTTTGATGTCCCGGCGAGCACGCGGTCGAATATGCCGGCTGCCTCCGCCACTGTTTCCCCTCCGTAAATATCCTCCTGACGGTGGGTGTCAAATCCGAGGTCGCCGGGAGTGAAAAGTCGTTCGCCGCGCGAGTCGCTGACCTTGAAGGGCGAGGTCAGCGAGATTTCGTCGTAGCCGTCGAGCGAATGCACGATGGTGCATGCAATCCCCTCGTTCTGCGCGATGTAGCTGTAAAGGCGCATCAGTTTGAGATTATACACGCCAAGCAGCTGGTGACGCGGGCGCACGGGGTTGACGAGCGGCCCGAGCATATTGAAAAATGTCCTGACGGCAAGCGATTTGCGTACTCCTGCCACGCTCTTTAACGCCGGGGAAAAGAACGGCGCGTGGAGGTAGCATACGCCCGACTCTTCGAGCGAACGGCGCAGACGGTCGGTGTCGGCGGTGAACTTCACCCCGTGGTGCTCGAGCACGTTTGACGCTCCCGACACGGAGCTGGCGCCGTAGTTGCCGTGCTTGATTACCTTCTCTCCCGCACCGGCCACTATGAAACATGTGGCGGTGGAGATGTTGAAGGTGTTTTTTCCGTCGCCTCCGGTGCCGACGATGTCGATGGCCTTCACATTGTCGAAGTCGACGGGCAGACGTCGTTCGAGTATCGCGTCGCGGAACCCGGTCAGCTCTTTCGTAGTGATGGAGCGCATCAGGAATACGGTCATGAACGCCGACAGCTGGGCGTCGTTGTAGCGCCCGTCGGCTATATTGAGCATCACGTCGCGCGCTTCTTCCCGCGACAGGTTCTTATGCTCGAACATCTTATATAACAATTCTTTCATTTCAGTGGTTTTGATTTTTATTTTCCGCGGTTTAAAACCGCGGCTACTAATTGATGGCCGGGTACATAGTAGCCGCGGTTTTTAACCGCGGTGAATTACCGTACCCCACGTTTGGAATATTTTTAATGCTTCAACCAGTTTTCGAGCATTCGGACGCCCGATTTTGTCATTATCGACTCGGGATGAAACTGCACTCCGCGTATGTCGAGGTAGCGGTGGCGCATCGCCATAATCGCTCCGTCGGCCGACGTGGCGGTCACTTCGAGGCAGTCGGGAAGTGTGGCGGCATCGACCACCCACGAGTGGTAACGTCCTACCTCACTGCCGTTTTCCACGCCGTCAAAGATATAGTCCTCGGCCACAATCTCTATCGGGGTGGCCACGCCGTGGTACACTTCGTCGAGGTTGCGCAGTGTGCCCCCGAAATGTTCGCCGAGCGCCTGATGTCCGAGACATATCCCGAGTATCGGTTTGGCCGTAGCGTAGCGTTTCAGAAATTCAGGCAACAGCCCGGCCTCGGATGGAATGCCCGGCCCCGGGGAGATGATGATTTTGTCATAACCGCCGACGGCATCGAGGTCGAGGCAGTCGTTGCGCACTACGTCGGGCACCGTGCCGAGAGTGCGGAGCGCGTCGACGATATTGTAGGTGAAGGAGTCGTAGTTGTCGATTATAAGTACGTTCATAGTCGGTTCAGTCATTGAAGGTTGTGGCATATCCGACGGCTTTTACGAGCGCGCCGAGCTTGTTGTTGGTCTCGCGCAGTTCCATTTCGGGATTGGAGCGCGCCACTATGCCGGCACCGGCCTGCGAATAGAGACAGTTACCCGTGCTGACGAAACTGCGTATGGTGATGGCCTGATTGAGCGACCCGTCGAAGCCGATGAAACCGATGCATCCGCCATAGATTTTGCGGTTGTGCGGCTCTATCTCGTCAATCAGCTGCATTGCCCGCACCTTGGGCGCTCCGCTTAGGGTGCCGGCGGGAAATGTGCCTGCGAAGAGGCGGAACACGTCGGCGCCCTCGGGGAGCGTGGCCGATACGCGCGACACGAGATGTATCACATGCGAGTAAAACTGTACCTGCTTCAGAAATTCTATCGCCACTTTGCCTCCCGAGCGGGCGAGGTCGTTGCGCGCCAGGTCGACGAGCATGATATGCTCGGCATTCTCCTTGGCGTCGGCAAGCAGGGCGCGTGCAAGCTCATGGTCGCGTTCGTCGTCGCCCGTACGGCGGAATGTCCCGGCTATCGGGTCGATGTAGGCTTTCCCTTTCTCCACGCGCAGATGCGTCTCGGGCGACGAACCGAACACCTTGAAGCCCCCCATGTCGAAGAAAAACAGGTAGGGCGACGGATTGACACAGCGCAACGCGCGGTACACGTTGAACTCGTCGCCGCGGAACTCCTGCGCGAACCGCCGCGACAGCACTATCTGGAACACGTCGCCTCGGCGCGCGTGGGCTATCCCTTTTTCGACCATGCGCTTGTAGTCGTCATCGGTGATGGTCGACGTCACTTCGCCGCAAGGGGTGAAGGAATATTGCGCCATGTTGTGGTTGTGGATGATGGCCTTGATTTCCTCCGTGCGGCTCTCCTGACCCGGCAGAAGGTTCTCGATGATGGTCATCTCGTTGTTGAAGTGGTTGACGCGTATGATGAAACGGTAGAGTATATAGTATATGTCGGGAATGTTGCGGAACTCGTCGCACGGTTTCGTGATGTACACCTTGTCGAAATATCTTACCGCATCGTAGGCCGTGTAGCCGAGCAGTCCGTTGCCTGCGGGCATTTCGCCCTTGAATCTGAACGCTTTGAGATAGGTGGCGATGGCTGACGGCACGTCGGACTGCTCGCCGACTTCGATAGCAATCTCCGAGCCGTCTGGATAGCGTGCGGTGATGGCTTCGTCGCGCAGCATGAAGTAGCCGATCGGTTCCACGCCGATAAGCGATACCGAATTCTGTTGTGTATGGTAATCGGAACTTTCAAGAAGCGCCGACTGCGGGTAAAGGTCGCGCAGCTTGAGATATATGCCGACCGGAGTCTCAAGATCGGCAGGTATGGTGGTGGTTTTTGTAATAATCTCCATTTTATCTAATTCATAATTCATAATGCATAATTCATAATTTTGCTTCGCGATAGTGTAATCTGGAATCGTTTCTGGGTGCAGCCCTACAACCGCTATTAATTGCTCATTGCTCATTCCTAATTGCTAATTGCTAATTGCTCATTATAGAGGGCGAGGTCCTTGTCGCCGCGGCCGGAGAGGTTGATTACGACCACGTCGTCGGGCGCGAATTTCTTTATGTCGAGGGCGGCGAACGCGTGGGCCGATTCAAGTGCGGGAATGATACCTTCCAATCGGGTGAGCCGGTAGGCGGCGTCGAGAGCCTGGCGGTCGGTGGCTGCGATGACTTCGGCGCGTCCCGTATCGTGCAGGTAGGCATGGAGCGGACCCACGCCGGGATAGTCAAGACCGGCCGAGATTGAGTAGGGTTCGGTAATCTGGCCGTCCTCGTCCTGCATCACCATCGTGCGCGCTCCGTGGATTATCCCTTCGGTGCCGCGGGCCATTGATGCTGCTGTCTCCCCCGAGTCGATGCCGAGGCCGGCAGCTTCGACCGCCACGAGGTTTACTTCCGGACGGTTGATGAAGTGGTAGAACGCTCCCGCCGCATTGCTGCCACCGCCGATGCATGCCACTACGTAGTCGGGCAGCTCCTTGCCGGTAAGCTCCGGCACCTGACGAAGCATCTCCTGAGATATTACCGACTGGAACCGCGCCACCATCTCGGGGTAGGGGTGCGGGCCGACCGTCGAACCGATTATGTAGAACGTGTCTGACGGGTTGCAGCACCAGTCGCGTATCGCCTCGTTGGTGGCGTCTTTGAGGGTCATGTTGCCCGAAGTCACCGGTACTACTTTTGCGCCGAGCATCTTCATGCGCTCCACGTTGGGACGCTGGCGTGCCACATCGGTAGCGCCCATGTAGACGATGCACTCCATCCCCATGAGGGCGCATACCGTGGCGGTGGCCACGCCGTGCTGTCCCGCGCCCGTCTCGGCGATGATGCGTTTCTTGCCCATGCGGCGTGCGAGGAGAGCCGAGCCGATAGCGTTGTTGATTTTGTGTGCGCCGGTGTGGTTGAGGTCCTCGCGTTTGAGGTATATGTTGGTGTTGTAGAGTGCCGAAAGTCGGCGGGCATGGTAGAGAGGGGAGGGGCGGCCTACATAGTCGCGCATGAGGGAGTAGAACTCAGCCATGAACTCCTCGTCGTCGACCCAGCGGTAGAACGCTTCCTTGAGATTCTCTACATTGGCATGGAGTATCTCGGGAATATATGCACCTCCGAAGCGTCCGTAATATCCTTCGTCGTCGACCGGTAAAAAATGTTTGTATCTGCTCATAATGTTATATAGTTGTCGTTGTTTCTGATTTGATTTTTTCTCTTATGAAGTCATTTAAGAAAAAGTTTATATGACTTCTATGTCCGGAATAAAAAAATTGCCGTGAGAAATAATATATTTCTACGGCAATCACATTTTTCCAAGCTGTATCTCTTATTGTCCAATCATGAGGTCAAAGTATATACATACACAATTGCTGATGCCGCATTCTGTTGCGCCACCAACGCCAATTCTGTATATTTATACAAATATTCTGCATATTCAATACTTATTTCTGCAAAAGTAGTATATTTATTCTATAAAACAAACTTTTCACCCCAAAAAGTTTGATAAATATGCATTTTTTTTCTCATTCAAAATAACTGTAAAATTTATAAAAGAGCCGGTCCCACTCCAAAAAAATGTCATAAATGTCATTTTTTTGGAGTGGGACCGGCTTGATTTCGGTTGTAGGGAGCGGTATTGGTGGGATTATTTGTTGATTTCGTCGAGGTTGCGCTGGATTTCTTCGTCGGAGAGATTGTAGTTGACGAGGTCGCCGGCGAAATATTTGTCGTAGGATGCCATGTCGATGAGGCCGTGGCCCGATAGGTTGAAAAGGATTACTTTCTTTTCGCCTGTCTCGATGCATTTCTTGGCTTCGCGGATAGTGGCGGCTATGGCATGGCACGATTCGGGTGCCGGGATGATGCCTTCGGCGCGCGCGAAGAGGGTGCCTGCTTCAAACGATTCGAGCTGCTCGATGTCGACTCCTTCCATCATGCCGTCCTTGAGCAGCTGTGACACGATGACGCCCGCGCCGTGGTAGCGCAGACCGCCGGCGTGAATGTTGGCCGGAGCGAAATTGTGCCCGAGGGTGTACATGGGCAGCAGTGGGGTGTAGCCGGCCTCGTCGCCGAAGTCGTACTGGAATTTACCGCGCGTCAGTTTGGGGCATGATGCCGGTTCGGCGGCGATGAAACGTATCTTTTTCCCTTCGAGGATGGTGTGGCGCATGAACGGGAACGCGAGGCCGCCGAAGTTGGATCCTCCGCCGAAGCATGCTATGATGGTGTCGGGATATTCGCCGGCCATCTCCATCTGCTTTTCAGCTTCGAGGCCGATGACGGTCTGGTGGAGGGTGACATGGCTGAGCACCGAGCCGAGGGTGTATTTACAGTCGGGGGTGGTGCGGGCAAGCTCCACGGCCTCGGAGATGGCTGTGCCGAGCGAACCCTGATGGTTGGGGTTGGCAGTAAGTATATCCTTGCCGGCGCGTGTCGACATGGAGGGGGAGGGGGTCACCTGCGCGCCGAATGTCTGCATGATCGAGCGGCGGTAGGGCTTCTGCTCGTAGCTGATTTTCACCTGGTAAACTGCTGCCTCAAGTCCGAAAAGACGTGCTGCGTAGGCCAGCGACGCACCCCATTGGCCGGCGCCGGTCTCGGTTGTGACGTTCTTGACGCCCTCCTGCTTGCAGTAGTAGGCCTGCGGTATGGCTGAATTTAGCTTGTGTGAGCCCATCGGGCTTACGCTCTCGTTCTTGAAATATATGTGGGCCGGTGTGGCGAGCGCTTCTTCAAGACCGTAGGCGCGCACAAGCGGAGTCGAGCGGTAATATTTGTACATCTCCCTCACCTGGTCGGGTATCTCAATCCAGGCGTCGGTCTGGTTGAGTTCCTGGCGGCAAAGCTCTTCGGCGAATATGGGGTATAGGTCCTCGGGTTTGAGAGGCTCCTTGGTGGCGGGGTTGAGCGGCGGCAGCGGTTTGTTGACCATGTCGGCCTGAATATTATACCAGTAGCGGGGTATCTCTGACTCGGGAAGGATGAATCGTTTCTGTTTTTCCATTGTAGTTATGTCGTTTTTGATTTTTATACAATTGCCGTGAATTGAATCCATGCTTTATAAAGTATGACTTTATGATAGTCTAAAGTATGAAATTGTTGCAAAGATAAATAAAAATTGTGACGATTGAAACAATTTTCTATGATAAAAATATGCTTGACGGAGAATATTTATTGAATATATTCTGTAAAAATGCATATTAATGCAATATTAATTAAAAAAGCCACCCTAAGGCGGCTTTTTCCTACCGGGGGGTAGGTGTGTGTTTGAGTGCAAGGTTTCTGTTTTATGCCCTCGCATAGACAAAACACCGGGATATGGCTGAAAGTTCATGATTTGGTGTAACGTTTGATGTTAAATTTTGTGAGGTGGTTTATTTCGATTAACTTTGCATTCGGATGGCGTGACAATTGAATTATAATGTGAGATTGTGTCATTCTGAACCGCGGTTAAAAACCGCGGCCACTACCATGCCGGTTATCAAATCGGTGAGCATAGTAGCCGCGGTTTTTAACCGCGGAAAACAGGATTTCGCAACATTGTCACGCGGAAATATAGTCTTTCGGCATATAAAAATAATGTGTATGAATAGAAAAGATTTTGAGATAATGGCGCCGGTGGGCAGCTTCGAGTCGCTGCATGCCGCAATCAATGCCGGTGCCGACGCGATATATTTCGGGGTGGAGGGTCTGAACATGCGTGCGCGTTCGTCGGCCAATTTCACGCTCGACGACCTGCGCGACATCGCCGCCACGTGCAATGCCGCGGGTGTCAAGACCTATCTTACCGTCAACACCGTAATCTATGACAACGAGCTGGAGAAGTGCCGCGAGATATGCCGTGCCGTGCGTGAAAGCGGCATCTCGGCCGTCATAGCCTCCGACATCGCCGCGATAATGATTGCCCGCAGCGAGGGGGTTGAGGTGCACATCTCCACGCAGTGCAACATCACCAATATCGAGGCCGTCAGATTTTACTCGCAGTGGGCCGACGTCGTTGTGCTCGCACGCGAACTCAATCTCGACCAGGTCAGCGCCATACACCGCGCCATAGTCGACGAGGGGATACGCGGTCCGCACGGCGAATTGGTACGTATCGAGATGTTCTGCCACGGCGCGCTGTGCATGGCCGTGTCGGGCAAATGCTATCTGAGCCTGCACCAGATGAATTCGAGCGCCAACCGCGGAGGGTGCACACAGATATGCCGCCGCACGTATACCGTCACCGACCGCGAGACCGGCGACCAACTCGCCATCGACAACGAGCGCATAATGTCGCCGAAAGATCTGAAGACAATCCATTTCCTCGACCGCATGATCGATGCCGGTGTCAGGGTGTTCAAAATCGAGGGACGCGCCCGCGGCCCCGAGTATGTTGCCACCGCCGTAAGCTGCTACAACGAGGCTATCGCCTCCATTGTCGACGGCACGTACTCCCGCGAGAAGGTCGACGGATGGGACGAGCGTCTGCGCCGCATCTTCAACCGCGATTTCTGGGATGGCTACTATCTCGGGCAGCGGTTGGGTGAATGGTCGGGAAAATACGGCTCGTCGGCCACGCGTACCAAGGTATATGTGGCAAAGGCGACACGCTATTTCGCGCGTCTGGGTGTGGCAGAATTCCATGTAGAGACGGGCGAGCTTCACCGGGGCGACACAATACTGATTATCGGCCCCACCACCGGAGTAATCGAGCTTGAGCTTGACGAAATGCGTCTTGACTCCGGCCCCGTCGATACCGTAGTAAAAGGCGACGACTTCTCCATACCGGTCCCCGCCAAAGTGCGCCAGTCCGACCGCCTCTACCTGTGGAAGGTGAACCCGTAGCGGATAGTATCCAAGTCAGACGTGTCCGACCGGTCCGACATGTCTGACTCGTCTTACCGATAGCAAATATATGCAAATTGCATGCAATATTTTGGAGTGAAACATTATTTCACTATCTTTGCGGTAGATTAAATAGACTACTAAATGAATTACGGTTTACTTGACCTATTGTGCCTTATAGGAGCTGTCGGTTTGTTCCTTTACGGAATGAAAGTGATGAGCGAAGGCCTCCAGAAAGCAGCGGGCGACCGTCTCCGTAACATACTCGGAGCAATGACCCGCAATCGTGCTACCGGTACTTTAACAGGATTTTTTATCACCGCCTTGATTCAGAGTTCTTCAGCCTCTACGGTCATGGTGGTGAGTTTTGTAAATGCCGGATTGATGACATTGTCGCAGTCGATGGCTGTGATAATGGGTGCCAATGTAGGTACTACATTCACGGCATGGGTCATAGCATTGTTCGGTTTTAAAGTGGATATAGCGGCATTCGCACTGCCATTGATTGGCGTGTCGGTGCCGTTGCTTTTTTCCAAAAAAAGCCGCACCAAGTCGATAGGTGAGTTCGGCATCGGTTTCGCATTCCTGTTCATGGGCCTGTCGCTCATCAGCAAGTATGTGCCCGATTTGCAGCAGAATCCCGAGATGTTCGAGTTCCTGCAGCGCTATACCTCGATGGGCTTCGGTTCGGTGCTGATATTCTGCCTCGTAGGTATCATAGTGACGATGATAATCCAGTCGTCGGCGGCAACGTTCGCAATCACCCTTATAATGTGCAGCAAGGGATGGATTACTTTCGACCTCGCCTGCGCGCTTGTGCTCGGCTCGAATATCGGTACGACAATCACCCCGTTGCTGGCGTCGCTAAGCGGTAATGTGGCCGCCAAGCGTACGGCAATGGGTCACCTGCTGTTCAACCTGTTGGGAACAGTATGGACCCTGGCGATATTCTTCCCGTTCGTCGACCTGACGCAGTGGGTCACGCAGGAGATAGGACAGGGCGACCCGTCGCAACTGTACAGCTATGTCTCGGGACTCGAAGCGTCGGATCCCGCGCTTTATGCCAGCGTGATGCAGGCCGAGCTGCCGGCTACCGATCCGCTCATCACGCATCACCTCACCACAATCATGACGCTGCAGATATCGGTGTCGTTCGGACTTTCGATATTCCATACGCTGTTCAATCTTATCAACCTCTCCATAATGATATGGCTTACAAAAGTCTATGTCAAGATTGTGGAATGGATCGTTCCGGCCAAACGCAAGGGCGACGATGAGTTCCAGCTCAAATTCATATCGTCGGGCATGCTTTCGGCTTCCGAGCTCAACATCACCCAGGCCGAGAAGGAGATTGCGGTATTCGCCGACAGGGTCAACCGTATGTTGTCGATGGCGCGTGAGCTTGTCCATACGAAAGGAAATTCCGAGGATTTCAACAAACGCTCTTCGCGTCTGGAGAAATATGAGGACATCTCGGACCGCATGGAGATTGAGATTGCCAACTATCTCAACCGATGCGCCGAAGGACGCCTCTCCAACGAGGGCAAGCGCCACGTGTCGGCCATGCTCGCCATCGTATCGGAGATTGAAAGCATCGCCGACTGCTGCTCGGGCGTAGGCAAGATATTGCTGCGCAAACAGCAGGGCAACGTGCATTTCAACGAGGAGATCTACCATAATATCGACGTGATGTTCGACTATGTGCAGAAAGCTATGGACAATATGCTGCTCCTGCTCCGTGACTTGGAAAACAACAGCAGCGAAGACATCATCTCGTCGTACAACCGCGAGCGCGAAATCAATAACATGCGCAACACGCTGCGCGCTGCGAATATCGAGAATATCAAGGAGCATCACTATGAATACCAGGCCGGTATCTATTATATGGATATAGTATCGACGCTTGAGAAGACCGGCGACTACATCATCAATGTCGTAGACGCCGTCAAGGATGAATTTCAACGTGTCAAGAGATGACTGAGTGTGAAAAGAGAGAAGCGGTGACCGTCTACGGTGCCTCGTCGCCGCTTGTGGCAAGGAAATATAAGGAGGCCGCATACGCCCTCGGACAGGCAATAGCCCGTGCCGGCATGGATTTGGTGTCGGGCGGAGGGCGCGAGGGGCTGATGGCTGCGGCGATTACAGGCGCCCTCGATGCGGGAGGCCGTGCCATAGGCGTGCTTCCCGGATTTATGGTGGAGCGCGGCTGGAATCACCCCGCACTCTCCGAGATGATAACCGTAGGGTCGATGCACGAGCGCAAGCGCACCATGGCATCGCTCTCACGTGCGGCGGTGGCTCTACCCGGCGGCTGCGGCACATTCGAGGAGCTGCTTGAAATCATCACATGGCGCCAGCTCGGACTGTATCAGGGCCATGTCGTGATACTCAATGTCGACGGTTACTATGACCCGCTCATAGGCATGCTCGACCGCTCCATAGCCGAGCACTTCATGAACGACGACCACCGCCGGCTGTGGTACGTGACCGATTCGGTCGACGATGCCGTGTCACGCATAGTCAAGCCGGTGGAGATACGCGAGTTCTCGCAGAAGCTCGACATAAGGCGCTGATACCGGTACAAAACTGCGAATTTTCGGCAAACTAAGTAGGGACGCACGGTCTGTGCGTCCGAAAATTAGCTGACAACCAATGCGCTTTCCGGACGCACAGACCGTGCGTCCCTACAAGATAATATTAAATTTTAATATTAATCCTTTCAATTGGAAAACGAATTTTTACGACATAGTACCGAGGCCGACGCTCCGTTTTCACGCGCGGAAAGAGCCTTGACGCCGTCGACGCCTGCATCAAGCTATATGCTGGGACTCGAGGGGACGCCGCGGCCTGTCGGTTATGGCGAGAACTCATGGCTCTCGACCATCATCGTCGCCATGCTCGTAATCATAGCGCTCAACATCAACCATTGCCGCCAGCTTTTCAAGAATTTCAGGCAGAACCTCGTCGGCATAAGGCAGCGTGCCAATGCTTTCGACAACCGCACGGCCAATGAGACGCGCACCCTGTGCATCATAATCGTGCTGCTGTGCCTGAGCGAGGGCATACTGATGTTTTCGGCCGCCGTGTCGGCCGGCATAGTCCGCGAAAACTCCGGCGCCCTGTCAATGACTATGGTGCTCTCGCTGGTCGCCCTGGGATTTTATCTCTGGCAGCTTGTCGTTTACCGCACGGTAGGCTACGCATTCGCCGACCGCGACGCTACCCGCCAGTGGAAGACAGGATTCAATGCCTCGCAGGTGTTGCTGTCGCTGCTCCTCATTGTGCCCGCACTGCTGTCGCTGTTCTATACCGGACTCACCGATATTATGCTCACTTTGGCGGCAGGATGTTACATTTTGACACGGATTTTATTTATTTGCAAGGGATTTAGAATTTTTTATACCAATTTTGGCTCGTTGCTTTATTTTATTTTGTACCTTTGCGCCTTAGAAATAACACCCCTATTAATTTTACGCAGATTATCCCTATCCGTTCTGCGTTATTTAGAATTTACAGCGTGAAAATAAAAAAGATTTTAGTATCTCAGCCTAAACCGACGTCCGATAAATCTCCTTATTTCGACATTGCTCAACGTCATCATGTAGAAGTGGTATTTCGTCCGTTCATCAAAGTCGAGGGCCTTTCTTCAAAGGAGTTTCGTCAGCAAAAAATCAATATCCAGGACTTTACAGCGGTGATATTCACGGCGCGTACGGCCATTGACCATTTCTTCCGCCTTTGCGAGGAAATGCGCATCACCATTCCTGACACTATGAAATATTTCTGCACTACCGAAGCCATCGCTCTCTATCTTCAGAAATATATCCAGTATCGCAAGCGCAAAATCTTCCATGCCTCCACAGGCAAACTGGACGATTTGCTCCCGTTCCTCACCAAGCACTCAAAGGAGAAATTCCTCTATGCCATCTCCGACGTGCATAAGGACGACACCGGTATCCTCGACAACAAAATCGACTACACCAAGGCGGTGATGTACCGCACTGTCAGCAACGACTTCACGGCCGACGAGCCTTTCGACTACGACATGCTGCTCTTCTTCAGCCCCTCGGGCATAGCGTCGTTGCAGAAGAATTTCCCCGGCTTCGACCAGGGTGACATCAAGATAGGATGCTTCGGCGGTGCCACAGCCAAGGCAATCAAGGATGCCGGCTTCCGTCTCGACATGGAGGCTCCCACAGTAAAGGCACCCTCCGTGACCGCAGCCCTCGACATGTACCTCTCCGAGCAGGAAGCCGGCTGACGACACCACGGCGCATAACACCGCCTCAGGTTATAAATACTGTTGCCGGCAGTCAAATCGCATGATTTGACTGCCGGCAACAGTATTTATAACCTCCTATATGTGTTTGATATGGACAGCCTCTATTTTCCCGGGCAGAGTGTAGGACGACAGCAGCGCCGCAGCATTGCCCGTGCTTTCATCTATGCTGTAACATGACACTTCCCCTTCAGTTCCATCCCACCGGGCGATTACCATTATATTCATGCCGTCATAGTGGATAGTCTTCATGAGCGTTATCTCCCTGCTGCCTGCCGGTACCGCACCTTCGGGCCATGTAATAGGCCTCGGGACTACGGCAGTGCCTTTCCCGTCAAGGTAAAGGCGGTATACGGATTTACGTGTATAAAGATAACAGCATTCGCGTGACGGTGAATGTGAAGAGAAATCATATCCGAGGATTTCGTCAAGTCCCGTTGTGTCGAGCTCGTAAACAGCCTGCGCCGTCCCTGCCGGGTCGGCCGGCGCAGTGTTCAGCTCGGCTATGAACAGTCCGCCATTGTCCCGCCGCATTACTGCAAGCAGATGCCCGGGCTCGCCTCCTCCGGCCATAAATACCAGGTCAGACCGCATGCGCAACGGGTTGAAGGCACCGCCCGGGGCGAATACTTTCATTACCGAACCGGCATGTGCGGCACCGTTCATGAACACGGCAATCGTATTTGTCACGCCCACAAACGCTTTGCTCTTTTTGTCGAAAAGCCAGACATGGTATTTGCTCTCGCGTGAGGTGTAAGCGTATGGCGCAAGGTCGTAGAAATTTATATAGGCGTTGGAGGAGGTGCCGATTGCCGGGCGAAGCACGAACTGGCTGTTCTGCCGCCCGTAAATCTCGCCGCCGTCTATTATATAGACCTCTTGGTACTGCTCCATGGGGTTCGGCGAAGAGTACACGATGTTTTGTGGCTCCCCGCGGTTAAACCCGCCTTTAAACAGTAGGCCGTTCCACCCTCCGGGGATTTCAGCCATTGTCAGATAATCGGCTCCGATGCCGCAACGGTCGGTGACAGCAATGATTGAGTGATAGTTGGCAAACGATACCTCGCCTCCCTGCAACTGGGTCAGGAACCTGCCTGTGCCCGGGATTTTCCTGCCGCCGTTGGCATCGGAATAGAAATGTCCGAGCACTTCACCGCCGCTGTCGGTAATGTCGCGTATCAAAGCTATGTCTGACACCCCGTCATGCCCGTACATGGCCATCAACCCGGTCTTGCCGGTGATTTTCAGCCTGAAATGCTTGGAATAGAAGTCCCTGCCGTTGGAAATCTGCTTGGCGCGGATACGCAAGGTATAGGTAGCCGGAGAGGGGAACAACGGCCCGAGCTCACATTTCATGCTGAGATTGCGCGTTTCGGCTATGGCTGAGAATTTGGCATGGTCGCCGTAGCCCTCGCCATGGCCTACTTCCCAATAAAATGCCAGGTCTGATTCGGGGATTGCCCCGCTGACTTCGGGCACAATGGAGAGCATGTCGCCTATCGCGCAGGTATATTCCTGCCGGTCAAGGCTGATTGACAGCTCCTCCAGTTCCGGATATTCGACAAAGTCATTGTCAGAACAGCCGCTAAAAACGCCGATAAGACACAGTAGCGGGAATAAAAATAATTGTGGAAATTTTTTCATCGGTAGATACATCAGTTCAGCGGGACATCCGTCGGGGTTAACTCATGGAACATTTTGCCGTATTTTTCAACAGAGGCTTTATTTATCATTGCGAGTGCTATCACGGCATCGGCGCCCGTCCAGGCACGGCTGCCGTGGCGGGGGTCGTCGAAATTGCCGAACACCTCAAACCATAGCCTGAGCTTAAGGTCATTGCACTCGCCGACAGGATTGTAATACTCGTCATATCCGTCGCCCCACCATTGCGGCCTTACAAAGCGGTCGGTTACCGTCACACGACAGGTGCGACAGTCGGGTATGCCTGCCTTGACCGTCGGGGAGTCTATGATTCGGAATTCTATGGCATCGTTCTCCGTGGCAAGATTAGGCGTGCGGTAAAGCCTTACCGGCAGACTGGCCGATGTCGCCCCCTGCGGTACGGGTATCTGCTTAATGTACTCGAAGCGGGTCTGCCCGTCAGACGGCAGCACTGACGCCTCCACCCATATCTCCCGGCCATCGACTGCCGGGTCGAGGTGGAGGGTGATGGGAATGTCGATTGTCGTTTCCGTTATATCGTCGGGACTACCGGCGAATGAGTGTACAATGTCGCAGTCGCCGGCGAACTGGGCGTATGCCGACCGCTCCGAATCCCATGCCGGGATTTCCGTGACACTGCATGAGCTGAACAGCGTCATGAAAAAAGCCAGTGCCGGGGGTATGATTTTTGTTATATCTGTCATATTCAAATCAGTTTGGTGCATTTCCGAAAATCAGTTCGTCTTCAGGCAGCGGGAAAGTGTAGAGATTGAACCTCCCGCGGAAATTGCTGTTGCCGGGTATGTTCGTGACCAAGTTACGTTTATAGAAATGCCACAATTGCCCCTCGCAGATAAATTCCCTTTGGTACTCTTTCTGAAGTTCATCCCGTAAGTCAGCGGCGCTGTCAGCGTCAAAAGGAGCCAGCCCGCGGTGCGTCCTTACCATATTGAGATATTCTATGGCTTCGGCGTAAGTCGGCGCGCCCTCGGCGGCTATGTAGGCCATTTCCGAGAGACGTATCACAGGCATTAGCGGACGCTCTGACGACAGGTCGAATTTGCTGCAATAACGGTCATAGCCGATGTCAGCCACCCAAAGCGACTTGCGTATGTCGTCATCTTCATCGAAGTAATATTCGCCGGCCTGCGTAATCACCATTATGGTGTTTTTACGCCCTACGCCTCCCGGTAAAATCCATCCCGCCGCATACTCCTCCAGCCTGCTTACGTTGAGCGCGAAAATCAGTTCTGACTCAAACAGGCGGTCTCCGTCGGCGGCTTCCGGGTCGTGCCAGGCGACATAGTCCTGCTTCTCGTTGATGGCCTTGACGGCATAGTCGTGTGCGGTCGCCCGCTGCCCGCAGTAAAGGTAAACACGGGCCAGTGTGGCAAGCGCGGCGGTGTGGCCGAAACGCAGCCGTCCGCCGTCAGGTGCCCCGGCAGTCAGTCTTTCCGACGCTTCGAGGTCTTCGATAATACGCTTCAGCACCTCTTTTGAACTGAGCGTACGGCCGGCGACTGATGTCATCTTGTCCATATATGGAATAGCTGCTGCATCAGCGTCAGTGGCATGCGGTTTTCCGAAATAGCGGAGCAGCTCGAAATGCATGAACCCGCGGAGGCCGAGGGCTTCCCCTTTGGCACGGCGCAGGAATGCGTCGTTTTCGCCGGCATCGGCCGATTCCGCGTATCCGATGATGGAATTGGCATTGGCGATTAGATTGTAGAGCCGGCTCCATATTCGGTCGATGTCAATGATTGCAAATTCGTTGACCGACGCCGACGTGCGGTCGTAAGGATAGTTCATCCAGTGCTCGATGTCTTTCCCCGTCATGCCGTAATGCCCGGCGAGGATTGACGGGATATAATACGTGAGGGCTCTCCCGTACAGGTCTTTGTGGCTCAACGATGCGTAAATGCCGGTGAAGGCGTCCTCTATCCCGGCGGGAGAGTCAAGGAGTACCCTGCGGTCAGGGTCGACTTCCGATTCCGGCTCCAGCCAGTCATTGCACGAACAAAGGCACAGGAGGAGTGACGCGATGATAAATTTATGTATGTTTAAGACTTTCATTTTCAGAATGATGCTTGAATGGATAGCGAATAGTTGCGGGCGTAGGGGTAGGAGGTGCCGCGCTCGCATTTCACGGTCGACATGCGGAAGAGGTCATTGGCATATACCGATATTTTCAGCCGGTCAAATCCCATCGACTTTATGCAATGCAGCCGTCCGAACTCATATCCGATATTGAGCGAGTTGCACACAAGTTCATTGTTGCGGGTCACGAACGATGAGTTCGGGAGGGTGTATTCCATCTTGTCGGAAGTGGTGATGGTGAGCTTGCGGTAAGGGGCCTTGTCGCCGACATTCTGCCACGAGTCAAGGATACGGCGGTCGAGATTGTCATAGCCCGTGACGTTTTCGACTTTATTGACAAGCGTAGTGTTGTAGATGTCACCCCCGAGGCTGTAGCTGAGGCTTATGGCCGCGCTCAGCCCCTTCCATCCGCCCGACAGGGTGATATTGCCCGACACGTCGGGCGCGAGGTCGCCGATGATGACCTGGTCGTCGGCGTTCCACGTGTATGTGATGTCGCCGTTGCGGTCAATGAAGATGCGGCGTCCGGTCAGCGGGTCGACTCCGGCCGACCTCACGCCCCATATCGCGGTGGTGGAGCACCCTTCGGAATATAGTGCTGAGGGGGTTGTCTTTATCAGTCGGTCAGCTTCATAGTCGCTGCGGGTCACCTCCCTGTCGGTGATTTGCAGCGGCAGTGTCTTTGCGCGGTTCTGGCTTTTGTTGAAAGTCTCCAGCAGATTGCTTATGCGGGTGAGCCTGTTGTCGTTGTGCATGGCCGACGCTGACAGTGTGAACCAGCCGTCGGCGGCATCGTCGCGCCAGGGCGTGAATGATGCCGAGATTTCAAATCCGCGGTTTCTCATCTGTCCGAGGTTTGCCTTGAATGAGCTGAAGCCGCACGACGGGGCAAGGGTTATGTCGCTAAGCATGTTGTCGGTGGTCTGTTGGAAATAGTCGAACTTGAGGTTGAGCCACCGGCCGATGCCCGCGTCGATGCCTATGTCGGTGTCATGGATTTTCTGCCAGCTGAGGGCGTCATTGGGCAGTCCCGACAGCAATGCGCCGTAACGGTTGTCATAGAGGTAGTCGAGGTAGATGTAACGTGCCCGCGCCTGATAGGGGTTGAACGCCTGCGTGCCTGTCACTCCGGTCGAGGCCCTGAGCTTGAGCATGCTGAGCCACGGGGCCGAGTCCATGAACGGCTCATTATGTATATTCCATCCTGCGCCGGCCGACCAGAAGCATCCCCATCGGTTGTCGCGGCCGAAAACAGATGACCCGGATTCCCTGACCGACACATCTATAAGGTAACGGTCGTCAAACGAATAGCTCCCTGCGCCTATGAAGCCTATTTCCCTGACCGTATGGTCGGTCCCGTCATAAAATCGCTCGGAAAGCCACTTTCCGGCCTCGGAAAAAGTGGTCAGCTCGGGCATCTCCGACGGGGCATCGATGGTCGAATAGACATGGCGTCGCAGCGACGATGACTGTATGTTGACAATCGCGTTTATGAACCACAGGTGGGGCCCGGCTGACTGCGAGTAGTTAACTCCGGCATTTCCTGTCAATGTGGTATGCGTGTCATTCGATTTGTCATAGCGCCCTTTGAGGAAATACCGGCCATCTTTGTCAGGGTTTTCAAGCGACGAATGGGTGTATGGCAGAAATTCGCGCCCGGTGCTTTTCTTGATGGCGTATGCGAAATTGCCTGTCAGTTTGAACAGCCTTGACATGCGCCATTCCATGCTTAAGGCTTCCCTTAGTTCCCGGTACTTTTCATCGGAGGCCCCGTCAAGCGATGCGTCATACAGGGGGTTGTAGACCGGACGCCCGTTTTCGCCGCGGGCAAGTATCCTGTCGGGCTTGCCTGACTTGTTGTAAGGCTTGAGGTACGGATTGAGATTGAGGAAGTCGGAGAACTCGCCCGACAGGGAGTTGCGTGCCTTGGTGAAGGTGAAGTCAAGGGTGTTGCGCACGCGCAGGGCATCATTATCGAAAGCGATGGTGAAGTTGGCGTTGCCGACATTCCTGTCGGAGCCTTTCATGACGCCGCTGACATAGTTGTACATCAGTCCTCCCTGATAGCGCCAGTGCTTGCTGCCCCCCTCTACCGCCGCGGAGTGCCTGGTGCCGACACCGGTGCGTGTGGCTATCCTGAGCCAGTCGGTATCGACTCCCTGCGCGAGATTGTCGCGGTAATGTTTCAGAAGGTCATGGCGTTCCTGCAGTGACTCGAATGTGCTTGCACGGTCATACATCCCGCGGGCCACCTCGAAGTCGAGTTTGGTAGCCGCGTCCATCAGGTTGTAGTCGTTGAGAAGCGGAGTATCGATGTTGAGCACGCCGGTGTAGTATGCTTTCACGGTTCCGGCCGCCGGCCTCCTCGTTTCGACCACAATCACGCCGTTGCCCGCCTTTGAGCCATAGATGGCTTTTGCCGCCGCATCTTTAAGCACTGTCACCGAGGCGACACGCGACATGTCCATGTCGAAAAGTTTCTCTATTGGCGTCTCGAATCCGTCGAGTATGAGAAGCGGCTGGTTGGGGTTGCCTTCGTAATCGCCTTTCAGATTAAGCGACGTGGCGCCCCTGATTTGCATCGACGGCATCACGTTGGGGTTGGAGCCTGTGGCGAGAGTGTTGTCAATCTGAAATGACGGGTCGGCGCTTTTAAGACTTGCCAATATGTTGCTGTTGCCGCTTTCCTCAAGTTTTTGTACGGTATATGCCGTGGAAGAGCCGGTGAAGGAGCTGGCCGGACGGGTGAACAAGCCTGTCACCACGACCTCCTCCAGCATGTTCTCCGCCGGATGCATGGTTATGTCGCATACAACATTCGGCCGGCCGTCATAGCGGATTTCCTTGATGACTTCTTCCATGCCCACATAGCTGAATACGAGCGAATGTGTGCCCGTAGCCGGCAGGCGCAGGCTGTATCGGCCGTCAAAGTCGGTGCTTATGCCTGAAGCTGCGTCGGAAAGCCTCACGCTTACTCCGATTAGCGGTTCCCCTTCCTCGTCAGAGACCGTGCCGCATGCCTCGAAATACGTATCCGGCCCGATGGCCGCGGCCGATGCGGCCGATAACAATATCGCGGCCAGCAGGGAGAATATTCTTGATTTTATCACGGATAACTGGATTTACGGTTAAATAAAGCCCGGCATCGGATTGCGGGCCTGCTATATGCCAATCGCCACGGAATAAATTTCAGACTAACAGTTTTTTGAATTTGTCCCGGGGCGATTGGGTATCGTTCTGTATTACGCTATTTTATAATCACTCGCTCCGCGCCTGCCTGCGTTTTCTTTATGAAAATCCCGCATGAGGGGTTTTCCACCTTGCGGCCCTGAAGGTCGAAGTAGACAGCGGCCCCGGCATCGGCGCCGACAGTGATTTGGCCTACGCCGGCAGCTTCGGGCAGGACGACTTTTAACTTGCCGGCGCAGTTGACCACCTTTGTTTGCGTACGGTCCCATGAATCGGCGGGAGAACATTTGTATAATGTAAACGAGTTGGCCGGAAACTCGACGACGCCGTTCTTCAGCGTCCCGTATATTGATGCGTCGCCGTAATTCTCGGGCACCTCCTGTGAGAATATGTATTGCCACCCGGAAGCATCGACAAGTATCTTGTCGGTGTCGCACATATATGCCTTTTCAGGATTTGAGGCGTTGATTATCATGTAGACCTGTGACTCTCCGGCAATATCCACGCCGGGCCAGTCACCGTCAAACGGCTGGAAACGGTACCATCCGGGATTTGACGGATTGTGCTGCACGCGTACTTTCCAGTGCTCTCCGGCCACAAGCCCGGGGAACACATCGCACACTAATCCGTCGTAATATTCGCCGTCACCTAAATCGGCCCATCCCGTCGTAGGCCCGCGGTCGATGAAGCCACCGTAGGCAAGGGCGCCGAAGCTGCAGAAAAGCGACATGGTCGTTGCGGAAATCAATTTTTTTATATCCATGGTTGCGTTGAATTTTATGCTTTCTATCCCTCTCGCGAGAAATAGAAAAAGGTTAATTAATGTAAGTATGATTTATAATGTAAGTATGAATTTTCAGGGTACAAATATATTGTAAAAAGGTCATCAGGCAATGCCGGGCGCTGTCCGACATGTCCACTTTTCTGAAATCTGAACACAAACAGCCCGTTGAGCCCGCCGTATGCGGCCCGGCGGAGGTGCGGTCGTGCCACTAAGGCGGCGCATTGTTTCAATTGTCGGTATAAATTATTAATTTTGTACATTATGGAAACGATGCACATTTTTCGGCGCAGGTCGCTTAAGTTCCTGTTCGCCCTGATATTCTTAGCCGGAGCGGTGTCATGTTCTGCCCCGGAAAGTGATGATGACGGTTGCGGCAGCCTGAGGGCGCAGCTGGACGAGGCTGTCAGGCTTCAGTTTGAAGCCGACAGTTGTGACCGAGCCATGAGGCTGTACACCGATGTCGTGGCCTCTTACCGCCCCGACATGCCTGCTGCGGCCAAAAGCCTTGTCGTCGAGGGGCTGAACAGGATGTGGTTCGTCTATTATTTCGTATGGTTCGACTACGCGGACGCCGCCGAGTGCCTCGAACGCGGTATCGACATCTGTGCCACCGACAGCATCGAGTCGTCGAGGTTATATCTGAACAAAGGCATAACCTATTCCATGCTTGCCTTACGCCGTACGCACCCTTCGGAGAAAATCTTCGAGCTGGCTGATGTAAATCTTAAGGAGGCACACCGGCGGGCAGTGCGTTCGCGCAATGTCAATGTGGCCGATTACGCATTGCTTAACATGATCGTGCTGTATGACAAGGTGTCGCGTCCGGTGTGCGGACTCGATACAATGCTGAGGCAGACGGTGTCGCTCCACGGCGGACGCTCTGACAGCGAGTGCCGCTTCGCCGAGTCCCTGCTGCGTATCGTCGGCGACTTCCATGCCGGGCGCCCCGGGAATGTTATCAGTTCGGTAGATTCCCATCTGGCTTCCAATGAATTTACCGCCGATGAGATACGCAACAAGTACCAGCTGTTGCTGTATAAATCGCGGGCGCTGACCGATGCCGGCCGCCCGCTTGAAGCGCTTTCCCTGCTCGATTCGATAATGGCGGAGGCGAAAGCACTGGGGCTGTCTGACGTCATGATGCCGGTGTACGAGCTGAAAGCCGATGCCTGTGACAGGGCGGGCGACATGTATGGGGCGTCGCGTCAGAGGCTCGCGTTTTATGAACTGCGCGATTCGCTGCTGTCGGAGGAAAATCTCATGGCCATCAATGAACTGCCGCTGATACACGGCATACGGCGATACGAAAATGACCTCGCAGTGGAAAATCACAAACGCAAGGTCGTATCGATATATGCGTTTTATTCCACGCTCATTGCCGCCCTGCTGATACTTCTTTTCGTAATCATTGTCAGGAAAAACCGAAAATTAAAAATCGCCAATGCCGTATTGTTCCGGCGGAATGAAGAGCAGCTGCGCCTTTTTGAAGAGCGTGCCGGCATGCCTGTGCCCGCTGACCGGGTTGAGCCGGATAATGCCGACAGCGGCTGCCGTGCCCCTGACGGAGCCGGCATGGCCGACGGCGAGGATGCCGGTAAATTGCTCGCGGCCTTCCGGCGTGTCACGGAGACGGTGGAGCGCGACAGGCTCTGGAGCGACAGCTCGATTACGATATCGAAGCTCGCGGTACGGTTGGATACGGGAGGGAAGCTACTGTCAAGGGCTATCCACACCTGCAGCGGGATGAATTTCTCATCGTTCATAAACAGATACAGGGTGATGGAGGCTTCGCGTATGCTTGGCAATCATGACGATTTCGGCCATCTCAGCATACAGGGTATCGCGGAGACTGTCGGTTTCAAGTCACGCACATCGTTTATCGCGGCCTTCAAGCAGTTTGTCGGCATGTTACCGTCGGCTTATAGGAAAATCGCTGAAGGCAATGCTTCGGGTGACGCTCCTGCCTGACAGTAATCGTGCCGTAGATGACGTACATTGAAAAAACGGAGAGCCGGGCGTGACAGTCCGGCTCTCTGCTTTATTCAATGTACAGGTGGATTAGTTCATCTTGATGAAGACGGGGGTCCAGGCTTTTACCGAGACGGTGCCGCTTACGGTGCCGCCGTTGATGAGGTCGATGCCGGTGCCGCCGATGCTTACCGAGGTGTCCTGCTGCGGGAAGATGCAGATTACCTTGTTGCCTGTCTCGGCGTCGGTCTTGGTGATGACTTCCACGTTGTTGAGTTGCTGACGCTGTACGGAGCCACGCCAGAGTGCGGGGTTCTCGGCACGTGCCTTGAACACTTTGGCCACGTAGTCATGTACGCGCTGCTCGTTCTGGTTGAAGCCTGAGATGCGTCCCGAGGTACGGGCCTTGTTGTCGGCGTTGCCGTTGCCGCTCTTGTCGCCGATCTCATCGCCGTAGTAGGTACATGTCGGTCCGGAGTATGCGGCTACGGCGGCATGGCGTGTCATCAGTCCTTCGGGTGAGGAATTGATGTCGACGAAGTCGCCCACGCGCGATGTGTCGTGATTGCTGAGGAAGATGGTGGGGTTGACGCCTGCGTCGCGGTATCCGCGTGATGACGCGTCGTTTGACAGGAACCAGCCGATTGAGCCTACGCCGCTGCTTAGGTTGACGAGATGGTCCTTGCCGTCGAAGTCCATGACGCTCTTGAGGCCGTCCTGCTGGGTGACTGTGATGCCTCCGGCGCCGGTCCAGTCCTCGCCGACCATGTAGCCGAGAGTGCCCCACTGCTCGCCGCGTGCCTTGCGCTCGGCAGCTACGGCCTCTACCTCGAGGCGGAGGTCATGCCAGTAGTTGTGGCCACCCTGATATACCTGGTAGCACTGGTCGAGACGCCATCCGTCCACGCCGAAGTTGTCCATCCAGTAGCGTACCACCTCCTTGAAGTAGTTTAGCGAACCGGGGTAGGAGATATTGCCGGCGTCGGAGCCGCGCACGTTGGATGCGGTGCGGTTGTCGATATAGTTGCCCTTGGGCGATGCTCCGGTGCAGTTGCTGTGGTGACCGAACACGCCGTCGAGTATGATGTAGATGCCGCGTTCGTGGGCTTTGTCGACGAGCTCGCGGAAGTCGGCCTCGGTGCCGAAGTGCGGGTCGATTTTGAAGTAATCGTTGGCGAAATAGCCGGTGGCCTTCAGGCGTTCGTCGCCGTGGCCGCCGTTCGACGAGTCGAATACCGGGGTGAGCCAGATGGCGTTCATGCCCAGGTCCTTGATATAGTCGAGCGCTTCGGTCACGCCTTTGATGTTGCCGTTCTTGCGGTGTCCTTCGGGGCCCCACATCTGGCTGTAGCCCGATGCTCCGCGGTCGCTGTGCTGGAACGAGCCTACCATCACCTGATAGATGGAGAGTTCGCGCCAGTCGCCGGTAAGGCCCGACACGATGACGGTATCGTCACGGTTGAATGTGGCCGAGAATTCCGTGGTGCCGATAGCGTTGGTGGCGCTTATCGTCATTGTGGCTGATTCTCCGTCGGCGAGATAATCGCTCACGGCGATTGAGTTGCTTCCGTTGGCGAGGCTGAGCTGACGGCCGTTGAACGAACCGCTCACCGAGGTAGCATCGTTGGCGATGTCGACAGTGATTACCGAGGTTCCTTTCACTTTGCCCGATGCGGGGCTTACGGTGATTGACGGTTTCTGCGGCCCCTCGGGGTTGGATGAGTACCATTTCTTATCCTTAAGGAGATACCATCCGTGGTTGCCGTCGAAGTCAAGGGCTATGCCCGCCTCGCCGACGGCCGGATAGCGTTCGTTGCCGCCGTTGCCGGTGTTGAATATCACCAGTGCGTTTTTGTCGGCCGTGTCGGGGAGTTTGTAGGTGAACCATCCGTTGGAATCGGCGGTCATCCGTACGCCCGGCCATGTGCCGGCATGTTCGGTAAGAGGCGATGCGGTGTATATGTAGGCATACGGCTGATTGTTCCATTCACCTTTGAAGTGGACGGTGCGGCCTGTCTCAATGACGCGGGGTCCGACCTTGACGGTGTAGGTCTTCGTAGCGTTGCCGCTTGTCACCTTGCAGCTTACGGTGTTGCTGCCGTTGATGAGTCCGGCTACGGAGTGGTTGGTATAGGGCTGGCCGTTGACGGTGAAGTCGACGATGGCGTCGGAAGCTGCGGGAGCGGCCGAGATGGTGGCAGTCACCGGAAGGTTTTCAATAGTGACGTCGTAGGCGGTGACTGACGAGTTGAACCCGTCGACGATGTTGCTGCCGCCGACTTTGATTTCAAGCCGGTTGAGTGACGCGTCGCCGCTGTTGACAGCCGCTGTGGCCGTGACGGATGCCCAACCAAGAAGCAGGGCCATGCTTAACGAGCGCATTATGCGCGTTATATTGCTTATATTTTTCATGAGTCGGGATTACTTCTTGATTATTTTGAATACTGACCTGTTGGCCGCGGAATCAGTCACGTTGAGTATGTACATGCCGGCCGGCATATGCGACAGGTCGAGGGTGGCGCTGTCGGCTCCGGCACAGTCAGTGCCTGCCATGAGCGCTCCGTTGAGGTTGTAGAGCGCTACTGATGCGAGCGGGGTGGTCGATGCGACAGTCAGCTCCCCTTCGGTGGGATTGGGGCCGGCTGTCACTATGGCTGCCGCGGTGTCCGACATGATGCCGTCGGCGCCTCCCACATTGCTGTAAAACACTTCGGGGAGCGTGCATGCCTGCGACGAGAGGCCGCGGAGTGCGGGATAGCTCTTGCCGTTGTCGGTGCGCCATTCCCACACGTTGTCGAAGTCCCAGCCCGTCATTGCCTTGAAGCGGCTGAAGTCGACGATTGCGTCGGCGTTGCGTGTCGATGCATGGTCGCCGTATGCTGTCCATGTCAGGTGTCCGGCGGGGATGTTGTCCCAGCTGTAGTTGTCTGTCGAGCTGTTGCGCGGGTTGTTGTTGCCGCCGAAGCGTGCCGCATAGTCACTCGCCGATGTGATGCCGGCGTTAAGGGCTACGGAGCTTTCCACGCGTCCGTAGTTGGCGCCTGCCACTCCTCCGGCGTAGTCAAAGCCGGTGACGTCGCCCGAAGCGTAGGTGTTGGCCACCGTGCCCGAGTTTTTGCCTACAAGGCCGCCGGTGGCATAGTCGTCGCGGTTGTCGACTGTGGCTGTGGAGTAGCAGTCGGTGACTGTGGCGCCGGCATTGTCGCCGATAAGGCCGCCCACGCAAACCGATGTGCCTGTAACTGAGCCGGTCGAGAAGCAGCGTTCCACTGAGCCGCTGCGTGCATAGCCGGCAAGAGCGCCGACGTAGGTGGCACCGCTCACCGTGGCGCTGACAACGCCGAGGTCGCTTATCGCGGCGCCGTCAATTGCCCCGAAGAGTCCCGTGGCTGAGCCTACGGCGGTGTTTGTGGCCTTGAAGCCTTTGATTGAGTGGCCGTTGCCGTTGAAATGTCCTTTGAACGGATTGTCAATCGAGCCGATCATACCCTTCACGGTCGAGGCGTCGATGTCGGCGTCAAGCCTGAACCACGCCGATGCCTTCCAGTCGTCGGGAGTGGAGACAAGTGCCGACAGGTCGTCGGCCGAAGCTATGATATAGGGGTCGGCCTGCGAGCCGGTGCCTCCTGAATAGGATGAACCGCCCCCCTGCTCGACATTGACAAAGCAGTCGTCGGTCTGTGCTCCCGATGTGGTTTTTGCAATGAATCCGAGTTTTTTGAGACCCTGCAGCTCGGAATCGCTGAGTCCGTAGAATTCCTTGATGTTCGGGATTCTGATGGTGTAGACACCGTTGTTGCCCGACATGCGGAATTTGTCGGTGTGCACATCGCCCCATTGCCATGGCGATTTCGAACTGCCGTTGATGTCGGCGCACCAGGTGTAGCAGAATACTTCCGTGCCGAGATTGTCAGTCGTGATGGTCACCTCCAGCGGGCTGTTGGAGAGTGCCGGCGACGGATTGGTTGTGACTGTGGCATTGCTCCCCGCGCTCCACGATGGAAGCGATGTCAGCAACCCAAGCAGGCATAAATGAAATTTTTTCATTAAAACAGATAAATTAAAAAAAATGTAAGTAGATAAGTGAATATATATGTTCTCATCGGCAAGGCTCCGCTGAGTCATGCCGGGAAGGGCTTTGCGAAATTGACAGCCGAAAACGTTAAGTCAAGTGCTGATTGACGGTATTGTGAATGCGTTTAAGGCGATGATATTACGGAAATGTTAGTAATGACATGGGCAAATATATGCATTTTTAACTAAAAATCAAAGAAAGTAACATTTGTTGATTGCATTTTTTTACAGGAGAGCATGAGTACAATGGGTGCGGGAGATTTTAGCCCTGTCGATTATTTTTTTGAACAAAAATGGAGAATGGAGGGTTATGGTGTATGATTTTTCATTATCTTTGCGAGGTGGGTGGTCGGTTATTTGTGTGGGTGGGTCAGTTATTTGTGTGAGCCTGATGAAGAAGTTATTTATAGCAATCGGTATTATGTTGTTGTGTCTGGTGTCGGTAGAGGATGCCGGTGCCAAGCCGCGCACATCAAAGAGCGTCAAGCACCAGCAACGCATTACCGAACAGAAAATCAAGCAGACCGACGCACAGATCAAGGAGAATGCCCGGCAGCTCAAATCTAAGCTCAACGACCTCAACCGCCTGCAGGCCGAGTCGCAGACCATCAACAGCACTATCGCCGGTATTCAGGCGTCAATCGACTCGCTCGACGTGGAGGCACAGACGGCGCGTGACTCCGCGGCCAAGCTCGACAGCAAGCTCACCGAACTGAAAGATGTATATGCCGACATACTGCGCAATTCGCGCCGCTCCCGCATGTCGATGAACAATCTCGCTTTCATTTTCTCCTCCAATTCGTTCACGCAGGCTTTCCGCCGTGCCAACGCACTCAAGCAGTTCTCGCGCTGGCGTCAGCGCAAGGTGGCGAACATCAATGCCGTAAAGGCGCAGCTCGACGAACGCCGCCGCTATATCGACACCCTTATGACGCAGAACAGGGAACTGGCCATGCGCATGTCGATGCGCCATGCCGAACTGAGTCAGCGCGCCGCCGAGACCGACCGCATCGTGGCATCGCTCAAAGGGAAGGAAGCCGACTTGCGCAAAGTGCTCCGCGACCAGCAGCGGCAGGCAGCAGCGCTCGACCGCGAGCTTGACCGAATAATAAAGGAGGAGCAGCGCAAGGCTCTCGAAGAGCAGAAACGTAGGCAGCGCGAAGAGGAAAAACGACGCGCCGAGGAGCAGCGCAAGGCTGAAGAACGCCGCAAAGCCGAGGAGCGTAAAGCTGCCGAACAGAAGGCATCGGCAACACCCGCCCCTTCCGCTGACAAAGCCGCCAAGCCCGGCACAACGCCGACAGCTCCCCAAAGTCAGACCGGTCGGACAGGTCAGACTCGTCCGACTTCCCCGGCGCCGAAAGCATCCGGGAAGAAGCAGCCGGCTCCGGCACTCGCATCCGATTTCGCCGCCAACAAAGGTCGCCTGAGCTATCCTGTCAGCCCCCACAACATAGTGAAGCGTTTCGGCCGCCAGCAGCATCCGCTCCACAAGCATGTGGTCACCGACAATGCGGGAATCGATATGGAGACATCGAGCGGCGCCGCGGTAAAGAGCGTGTTTGACGGCGAGGTATCGGCGATATTCTGTCCCGACGGCTACAACAACGTGGTGCTCGTACGCCACGGCCATTACCTGACCGTCTACGCCAATCTCGGCACACTCGCCGTGCGTACCGGCGACAAGGTGAAGACCGGCCAGAAACTTGGCACTGTCTATGTCGACGCCGCCGACAACAACCGCTCCATACTCCATTTCGAGATACGCAACGCCGCCAATGCAAAATCTGTAACCAAAGAAAATCCCGAAGTATGGCTGCGGTGAAAGGCGTAGGCGCGAACACGTCGGGCAAGGTAGTTAGGACTATGTGGCTCTTCTCGTGGGTGCAGCTCGTCACCATCGGCTGCGGTATAGTGCGCACGAAACTCGTGGCGCTGTGGCTCGGCTCGATGGGCGTAGGTCTTTTCGGCCTGTTCAATACCGCCATCGATGCCATCACCACCCTCACGCAGCTCGGTATACGCCAGAGCCCGGTACGCAACATCGCGTCGGCCGGTGAAGGCGGCACGCTCCGCCGTGTGGTGGCCGCCGTGCGCGGGTGGGCATGGATACTCGGTATCGCCGGCGCATTCCTCACGCTCGTCTTCTCCCCGCTGCTGAGCCGTCTTACTTTCGGCAACGAACAATACACCCTCGGTTTCATAATACTCTCAGTGGCCGTCATGCTTTCGGCTGTGACCAACGGCGAACTGGCCATAATGCAGGGCCTGGACCGACTCAACCGCCTGGCACGCGCCACGGTATGGGGTACTCTCGGCGGCCTTGCCGTGTCGGTGCCGCTTTATTGGTTCATGGGGGAGGAGAGCGTGGTGTGGTCCATTCTCGCATATTTCGCGTGCCAGGCCGCGGCGGTTTTCGTGCTGCGTGAGAGACGCGTCGGAGCCGGCACCCCATTCTCTGGACGCGTGCGGCTGACGCGGCGTGAACTTATGGCCGAGGGGAAGGATTTCGTGACGCTCGGCATCTATATGACGCTCTCGGTATTCATAGCAATGGCCGTCAATTATATTTTCATGGCTTACCTTAACCATGAGGCCGGAATCGACGAGGTGGGGCAGTATCAGGCCGGTTACACGATAGTCAGCAAATACCTCGGACTGCTATTTACCGCGATAGGGTTTGAATTTTTTCCGCGCATAAGCAAAGTGCAGGCTTCGGTGAGGAGGGTGTCGACCTTCGTCAGCCACGAAGTCATGGTGGCCGTGCTCGTGGTGCTCCCCGGAGCCACGATGATGATGACGCTCGACGACGTAATCATACGGTTGCTTTACAGCGACGAGTTCATGCCGGCTGCCGGGTATGTCAACGCGGCGCTGGCGGGAACGGTGTTCCGCGCGTTGTCATGGTGCATGGCCTACACGCTTCTTGCGCGTGGCGACGGCCGCGTGTACCTGCTGACCGAAAGCGCCAGCGGCGTGGCATTCCTTGTGCTCAGTTTCGTCGGTTACCGTCTCGGCGGTCTTGACGGCCTCGGGGTGGCCTATACGGCATGGTACGGTCTGTACGTCATAATCACCGGCGCGGTGTATTTCGGCCGCTACCGGATGCGGCTCAACCGGCGCGTGGCGCTGCTTTCAGCTGCAGCCGTGCTGATAACCGCCGGATGCGCATGGGCGCGCATGGAAGGAGTGCGCATAGTCCCGGCGATAGTCGCGGCCGTGACATCGGTAGCGGCATTCCGGGTGCTGAAATCAATGATAACGGGACGCTGATACCGCGTCGGTTCTGCAATAAAATATAACGATATGGATACGAAACAGTCGATTACTACACGCATACAGGTCAACGGGCTGCGCCTGCGGGGCTATCATGGCGTTTTCGAGCAGGAAACGCGCGTCGGCAATATTTTCAGTTACGATGTCGATGTGGCCGTGCCGTGGCTCGAGGCCGCCGGAACTGACGATATTGAGCTTACCCTGAGCTATGCCGACATCGTGGAAACGGTGCGCGAAGTCAATTCGGAGCCGTCGCGGCTGCTCGAACATGTAGCGTGGCGTCTGCATAAAGCTCTCGTCGGAAAGTGGCCGCATATTACCGGCGGGCATTTGCGTGTGGCAAAAGTCAAACCGCCCATCGCCGGTTCGGAACTCGACGATGCAGCCGTAGTCATAGACTGGTAAGCAGGGATAATTCAAAAAAATGCACCAAATGAGCATTTTTTTGACGCAAAAAAACATTTTATGCCCATACCGTTAGCAAATCAGCTATAAATAGGTGGATTAATTATATGCTGAAACGCAAAAAACTCAGTAAATTTGCTTAGCACAGTGAGCGAGACAACGCCTGCCGGATTGCTTAGTCGTGTGGCAGGCAAATGTTGCCGCCGTGTCGTATCGGACATTTAACCTAACATCAAAATCCTTATATTGCCATGTATCTACTCGGTTACGACGTAGGGTCGTCGTCAGTCAAAGCATCGTTAGTTGAAGTAGAGTCGGGACGCACTGTCGCCGGCGATTTCTATCCGCGCGCCGAAGCGCCCATCAAGGCGTTGCGCCCGGGGTGGGCCGAGCAGCGTCCCGCCGACTGGTGGAGCTACCTCAGGGAGGTCACCGCGTCGGTGCTGTCGCAGTCAAAGGTGAATCCCGCCGACATCAAGGCCATAGGCATATCCTACCAGATGCACGGCCTCGTGGCGATAGACCGCGACGGCCGCGAACTGCGCGACGCCATCATCTGGTGCGACTCGCGCGGGGTGCCATACGGCGAAAAGGCGTTTGCCGAAATCGGCCCTGACAGCTGCCTCGACCGGTTGCTCAATTCGCCCGGCAACTTTACCGCCGCCAAACTGCAGTGGGTGAAGGAGAACGAACCCGAAATCTTCGAAAAAATATATAAAGTGATGCTGCCGGGCGACTATATCGCCTACCGCCTTACCGGCGAGATATGCACCAATCCCGAGGGGTTATCGGAGTATATGCTGTGGGACTTCAAGGAGAATGCTCCCGCCCGGTTCCTCCTCGACTATTACGGCTATAATCCCGACATACTGCCTGAGGTGAAAGCCACATTCGGACCGCAGGGCACGGTGACCGCCGCTGCGGCTGCCGAACTCGGTCTCGCCGAAGGTACACCGGTGACCTACCGCGCCGGCGACCAGCCCAACAACGCGCTCTCGCTCGGTGTGCTCGAACCGGGACAGGTGGCGTCGACCGCCGGAACATCGGGCGTGGTCTACGGCATCAACGGCACGGTGGACTATGACCCGCTGTCGCGCGTCAACAATTTCGCCCACGTCAACCATTCCGCCGACCGGACACGTGTGGGCGTCATGACCTGCATCAACGGCACCGGCATACTCAACTCATGGATAAAGCGCAACGTGGCTCCTGCGGGCTGCGGATACGCCGAGATGAACGACCTCGCCGCTGAGGTGCCCGTAGGGAGCGCCGGAGTGACGGTACTGCCGTTCGGCAACGGAGCGGAACGCGTGCTGCAGAACAAGGAAATCGGCTGCTCGATGCACGGCATAAACTTCAACGTGCATGACCGCCGCCACATCATGCGTGCCGCCCAGGAGGGAATCGTGTTCTCGTTCATGTACGGCATGGAGATAATGCAGGAAATCGGCATGAAAATCGACTGCATTTCGGCCGGAAAAGCCAACATGTTCCTCTCGCCGATATTCCGCGACACGCTCGCGTCGGTGTCGGGCGCTACAATACGCCTGTACGAGACCGACGGCTCGGTGGGCGCCGCACGCGGAGCCGGCATAGGAGCCGGCATCTACAGGAATGCCGCCGAAGCGTTCGAGTCGCTGCAGCTCCTCGGCGAGATAGCTCCCGCCGCCGACCGCACCCCCTACCTCGAGGCCTACGCCCGCTGGAAGTCGGTGCTTGGGACAATGTTGTAGTTAAACAGGAGCACAATAGCTATGGCAGGAGCACAAAAATAATTTTGTTCTTTTGTGCTCCTGTTTGAATGTCCATCCGGACGCGGACGCGATTCATCGCGTCCCTACAAGTAAATACGTTAACTGTAAATCAATATAATCAACAACATAAACACTTTTATATTATGGCTACAAAAGAGTATTTTCCCGGAATAGGAAAAATTAAATTTGAAGGAACAGAGTCTTACAACCCGATGGCCTACCGCTACTACGACGCTGACCGCGTGGTGCTCGGCAAACCGATGAAGGAATGGCTTAAATTCGCCATGGCATGGTGGCATACACTTTGCGCCGAGGGTGGCGACCAGTTCGGCGGCGGCACTAAGAAATTCCCCTGGAACGAGGGTACGACCGACGCCGTAGAGCTTGCAAAACAGAAAGTTGACGCCGGTTTCGAGTTCATGACCAAGATGGGTATAGAATATTTCTGCTTCCACGATGTCGACCTCGTCAGCGAGGGTAACTCAATCGAGGAGTATGAAGCCAACCTCAAAGCCGTTGTGGCCTATATCAAGGAGAAGATGGCCGAGACAGGCATCAAGAACCTGTGGGGCACAGCCAATGTGTTCAGCGCAGCCCGCTATATGAACGGCGCAGCCACCAACCCCGACTTCGATGTCGTGGCCCGCGCATGCGTCCAGATCAAGAACGCCATCGACGCCACTATTGAGCTCGGCGGTACGAATTATGTGTTCTGGGGCGGCCGCGAAGGCTATATGAGCCTGCTCAACACTGACCAGAAACGTGAGAAAGAGCATCTTGCCACAATGCTCACAATGGCACGCGACTATGCCAGTGCCAAAGGTTTCAAGGGCACTTTCCTCATCGAGCCCAAACCGATGGAACCGACCAAGCATCAATATGACGTTGACACTGAGACTGTAATCGGTTTCCTCAAAGCTCACGGCCTCGACAAGGATTTCAAGGTGAATATCGAGGTGAACCACGCCACTCTCGCCGGCCACACTTTCGAGCATGAACTCGCAGTAGCTGTCGACAACGGCATGCTCGGATCCATCGACGCCAACCGCGGTGACTACCAGAACGGCTGGGATACCGACCAGTTCCCCATCGACAACTACGAGCTTACCCAGGCCATGATGCAGATAATCCGCAACGGCGGCCTCGGCAACGGCGGATGCAACTTCGACGCCAAGACCCGCCGCAACTCGACAGACCTCGAGGATATTTTCATCGCCCATATCGCCGGCATAGACGCCATGGCACGCGCGCTTCTCTCGGCTGCCGACGTGCTCGAGAAATCGCCCTACAAGAAGATTCTCGCCGACCGCTACGCATCGTTTGACGCAGGCGAAGGCAAGGCATTCGAGGAGGGCAAGCTCTCGCTTGAGGATGTAGTGGCCTACGCCAAGAAAAACGGCGAGCCGAAGCAGACCTCAGGCAAGCAGGAACTCTACGAAGCCATCGTCAACATGTATGTATAATCCGTCATTGTCAAAATATGAAATGACGATATAACGCGGTTAAAAACCGCGTCTACTACCTGCTTGACAATCGGTCGATGACGATTAGTAGACGCGGTTTGAAACCGCGTTATGAATTAAATAAATATACCATGAGCAAATATATGAATTTACCACAGAAGGGGTCGATGGGCTATCTCTACGGCATCGTGGCCGTGGCAGTGCTCGGAGGCTTGCTTTTCGGATACGACACAGCCGTCATTTCCGGAGCGGAAAAGGGATTGCAGGCATTCTTCTCTGGTGCCTCTGACTTCACCTATACCGACACTATGCACGGCATCACATCGTCGAGCGCACTGATAGGCTGTATCATAGGCTCGGCGCTGTCGGGCTTCTTCGCGTCACGTTTCGGGCGCAAACGTTCGCTGCTTATAGCCGGCGTGTTCTTCTTCGTGTCGGCATTGGGAAGCTATTGCCCCGAATTCCTCTTCTTCGAGCATGGCAAGCCGTCGCTCAGCCTTCTCTATATGTTTAATTTCTACCGCATTATCGGCGGTGTCGGCGTCGGACTCGCTTCGGCCGTATGCCCGATGTATATCGCCGAGGTGGCTCCGGCCGACAAGCGAGGCGCTTTGGTGTCGTGGAACCAGTTCGCAATCATCTTCGGACAGCTTGTAGTCTACGTAGTCAATACGCTGATACTCGGCGACCACCTTCAGCCTACGGTCGAGCAGATAGCACATCTGTCGTTCCCCGCCGAGGCGCAGTGGACGGTCGAGACCGGATGGCGCTATATGTTCGGGAGCGAGGCATTCGTGGCCGGCGCGTTCATCGTTCTTGTATGCTTCGTGCCGATGTCGCCCCGTTTCCTCGCCATGAAGGGACGCGACGAGCAGGCGCTCTATGTGCTTGCCCGCATCAACGGTGTGGCCAAGGCGCGTGAGATATTGTCAGACATCAAGGCTACCACCAGCGTGAAAAACGAGCGCCTGTTCTCGTTCGGCATCATGGTGGTATTCGTCGGTATCATGCTTTCGGTATTCCAGCAGGCCATCGGCATCAATGCGGTGCTCTACTACGCACCGCGCATATTCGAGTCGATGGGCATGGGCAACCCGATGGTGCAGACCGTCATAATGGGCGTGATCAACATAGCGTTCACCGTGCTCGCCATTTTCACCGTGGAGCGCTGGGGCCGCAAACCGCTGCTCATCACCGGTTCGATAGGCATGGCTGTGGGTGCTTTCGGCGTGGCGCTGCCTAATCTTGTGGCGCTTCCCCCCGTGGTTTCGGTTGCCGCTATCATGATTTATTCGGCATGCTTCATGTTCTCGTGGGGCCCGATATGCTGGGTACTCATTTCCGAGATATTCCCCAACACCATCCGCAGCGCGGCCATCGCCATAGCAGTGGCCTTCCAGTGGATATTCAACTTCATCGTTTCATCGACATTCATTCCGATGTACAACATGAAAGTGGGTGGAATGGACAACTTCGGCCACGTGTTCACCTACGCACTCTACGGCGTAATCTGTATCCTCGCCGCATGGTTCGTGCTCAAGCTCGTGCCCGAAACCAAAGGCAAGACCCTCGAGCAGATGACCGGCTACTGGCGCAAACGCGGCAACAAAGCGTAGGCAGGTATAAACAGTATTACAGGAGAAGTTACAAAAGAACAATCCATCGTAACATATCTCCGGCCTTCGTAATACGTCCACTCTTCTTAATAGAAGATGGTGCAGAACTCAATTTTATCGGATCGCGGTTAAAAACCGCGGCTACTACCATGCTGATTACCAAATCGCTCGTATAGTAGCCGCGGTTTTTTACCGCGGAAATTGAGTTTTGCGACCTCCTATTTGTATATTTTTGTGCAACGTTTTTGGAAAACCGGATTTTGATGCAGCTTTTCAGAATAGCTGTCGGCGTAGCCATTCCCCCATAAATCTGTCGTATATTATATATCCGGCGTCTGACTTGTAAACGAGTTCATTGTCAAGCAGTTTTTTCAGCGAAGCGCTGACGCTGCTGGCTGCAGTGAGATTGTTTTTGCTGATAAAGTCACCCGCCATGGGTTCGCTTACGCAACCTTCACGGGCTATAGCTTTAAGAAGACGTACCTGCCCGACGGTATATGCTTTCAACATATCGGCGTAGGAATAGCTGAGCTCGGATATAATCTGGTCTTCTGCGTATTCGACCAATTTCATGTCAACATTCCGATTGTAGCCGTAAAGACGGTTGAGTATATTCTGCATATACCATGTATGTCCTTTATATTTTTCATATATCGTATCAAAAATTTCACGTGGAAGTTTCAATTGTTGCCTTGCAAAATGTCCGGATGCGAATTCTACATACTTTTCTTTGTCGATTGCTCCGATGGTAAGGAGTTGTGTACTTTGGTAAAATGGCCGTTTTGATGATGCAAACATTTCCTGCATCACATGCTGTTTGCTCCCGGCAAAGATAAAGTTGACGTTGGGTACGAACTGGATATATGAACGGAGCAGGGCTTCGACCCCTTTTTCGGGATATTCGGCTATTTGTTGGAACTCATCAATGGCTATATAGCAACGACGTTCCGATGACGCAAGGTATTCAAATATTTCTTTCAAAGAGTTTTCTTCATCGGCAGGAGCTACATCAACCGTCACTTTAGGCACTCCTGTCATTTCATCAAATGTGAATACCGGACGGCAACTGCGGATAAATCGTCCGATACGGTTCAATGCTTTTTGAGGGGTATTGTCCAATTTTCCCAGCACGGTGTTGGCAAACAACCGGATGAAATCGCCAAGCGACTGCGTGGAATATATATCCATATAGAGCGTGACAATCTCAGACTCCTCTTCTTTTAATTTGTGGAATGCATGACGTATCAGGCCCGTTTTGCCCATACGGCGCGGGGCGACCAGTGTGAGGTTGCGTCCGTTATGCAGCGCGTCAAGTATTATGGATGTTTCCGACTCGCGGTCGCAGAAATATTCCGGACTGTGGTAACCTGTAATCAGGAAAGGATTATTTGGTTTCATTTCGATTTTATCGTTACGTAATTATCGTAACGCAAATATCGTAATAAAGTTTATAACTACCAAAAAAATCGACTGATACAATTAAAAATATGGTATTGCAAAACCTAAAATATACCGACGAATTTATCGGGACGCGATTCAATGCTGCTAACTTAGGGGATAGTTCGTCAACGGAGAGCCGAAGGCTCGGTGGTGTCACTATCCCCGTCCGACGCGTTAGCGGAGGGCGGGGCAACGGTGGCCTCCAGTAAAAGGAGCCCGAGATAGGGCGACTGTGTAGAATAGAGTATCAGGGCGCATCATACACTCGCCCTCTTCGTGGGCTCGCACAGCGCGTATTACCTTTCCCCCGCCCTCCGCCGACGCGTCGGACGGGGATAGTGATACCACCGAGCCTTCGGCTCTCCGCTATTTGACCCGCATTGGAGACGCCATCGTACCTTAGGGAAACAGCCAATGAATTGCGTCCCTACAATTTGCTACGGCTTTTAACAGCTAATATAGGTTTGAGATACTCTTTTTGCGTTACGTAATTGTCGTTACGTAAATATCGAAATGGCGCGAATGTTAATAATAAAAACGGTGTCGCAATCCGGCGACACCGTTTTTATTATTAGTAGTATTCAATATTTCGATTCAGAATGAATAGCCTACACCCACGAAGGGGTTGATGTTACCTGAACCGATACCTGCTACGGGGGTGGCGTATGTGGCGCCCAACATGACATTGATGCTGTTGAAGCGTTTCATGAAGCCGATTTCCACGGGGATGGAGAATTTGGTGACTTCATTTTCATAGTCGTCATCTTCCTCTGCGTAATATCCGCCGGCACCTATTCCAAAGAAGGTGCTGAAGCCGCTTCCGAGGGTCTTGATGGCGCCGAGGGTGATGGAAGGAGACCATTTGCGTTTGTAATCGCTATCGGAATCGGGTTCATATTGGTATAGTTCGGCGCTATTAAGGACGACTTTGCCGTACCATCCCCAGCTTTTGCCGTAGGAACCGTACATCGCGCCGAAGTGGTAGCCGACATCAATAGTGCCATCGACATCGATTACTGCACCGCCGAGCACGTTGACGAACTGATAGTGTACTGCTTCGCGCTTGCGCAGTGGAAGCACGGGTGCGGGTTTCTTTTTCTTTACCACCTTGCCTGCCGTGGTGGAGAGTACCGGATTGACCACTACGATGTTGTTGTCGCCGTTGATGGTGGCGATTTTTTCGGCGTCGTCAGCAGTCATGGCGCGGAAGTTGGAGTAGGTGGCGGGATAGCCGGTCACGGTGACCGACCCGCCGCGGAACAGGCCGCGACGTTTCACGATATATTCGGGTTCAACCAGCACGTCGGCGTCGCTTTTGCCAAGCAGGGTATGGGTGGCCGTCTCTTTCTGTGCGCTGAGCGATATGGTCGACAGCGGGTTCCATTTCCAGTCGACGGTGACGGAATCCTTTTTGGCTGCCACCTTCATGTCGGCTACCGTGAGGTTGTACACCTGGGTGTCGACAGCGGCGGTCTGCGATGTGTGGGTGATGGTCGAACACGAGCTTAATGCCAGCGCGGCGATGCCGGCCGCCAGTATCTTGCGTGTCATCATGCCTGTATTATTTGTTGATTATCACCTGTCCTCCGTCAAGAATGTTGACTACCTGGGCTTCGGCTGAAGTGGTGGCGTGGACGTTCTTGTAAGTTGCAGGATAGCCTTTTACCGTCACGTACTTGATTTTGGTAGTGAAGAGGCCGCGGGTCTCTTTCACCTCATACTGGGGAGCTATGAGCACGTCGGCGTTGCCGTTGGCCTCGAGAGCCTTTGCTACAGCGGCGCGGAGCACGGCTTTTTTGCCTGCGCGACGGTGGGCTGCATCGGGATTGTAAGTGAAAGTGATTTTCTGGGTCGATACGTTGAGGTCGGCATTCGAGCGGTTGAATACTTCGGTGTCGACAGCCTCGGTGCTTGCAGTGTGAGTGATAGTAGAGCAAGATGAAAGCATCAATACGGCAGCTGCAGCTGCAAAAAGAACTTGTTTTTTCATTGTGATAAAAAATAAAATTGGTTAATAAAAAAAAGTTAATAAAATAGGTATGAATTAATTAAGTTATAGTAATATTGTTGTGTAACGAGATATACCCGTTTTGCAGACAATGCTGCACCGGTGTGTAATGGTACTTGTGATGAAATCAGATTTATAAAAATAATATCGTGCCCGTGTGTCTCTCATTCAGGGCTGCTGTTGGTGTTTTGTTAAAAAAGAAAAGCGTGAGAGCCATACTCGTTGCTCGTCCCACTCGTTGAGGCTCTGGAATGCCCGGTATAGTTGAACGAGCAAACACGCAGAAGCCTCACGCAGAATATGCTTATACGCCGACTGTCAGCGCTCACGCGCCGGCTGTCGGCAGAATAGACATATATCCACACAGACATCTACCGTTTGCTGCATCCTTGACTATACCAAAAGAAATTTTCCAGATTTCAACGAGTCAAGAAAGAGCGTCAGGGTAAACGCTTTCCAAAAAATGTCTCTACAGACCCCACCCGCTGCGCCCGTGACCGGGCTTCTGCGAAATGCGGTCTGCATCGGCAAATTTAACAAACTTTTTTCGATTGCCAAAAGAAAGTTAAAAAATATAGGAAAATTAATTTTATTTCCGGAATTTTCGGAAATAAATCACTATATTTGTCCGTATGAAACGGAAAAGTATATTCCAGAATATAATAATGACGATGCAGAAGGAACTGCCGTTTCCTGTGCATGAGCGTGATTTACAGTTGCCGGTCAATTCCGGCCAGATGATAACGGTGTCAGGCGTAAGACGCTGTGGTAAATCATCTATGATGAAAATTGTCGCAAACAGGCTGGTAAGCAATGGCGTTGACAAGGACAGGATACTTTGGATAAATTTTGATGATGAACGCCTTGATGATATGGACGTATCTGAACTTGACGAAGTGCTGCAGGCTTATCGCGAGATGTTCCCGGATACAGACCTTTCGTCGGTATATATGTTTTTCGATGAAATCCAGATGGTTGACAAGTGGGAACTGTTTGTAATGCGCGTCTATAAATCGTATTGTAAGAATATATATATTTCAGGGAGCAATGCCAAAATGCTCTCCTCGCAGATAGCTACAGCTTTGCGGGGGTGGCCGGTTGAGTATGAGGCTTTCCCGTTGTCGTTCAGTGAGTACCTCAGATTTACCGGGATAAAAGCATCCCCGTATGACGAGCAGGGCCGGGCCCGACTTGTCCTTGCATGTCGTGAATATCTACATGCGAGTGCTTTCCCCGAGATTGTGCTTATGAATGAACCGTCGTTGAAGTTACGCAAGGTGCAGGGGTATTTCAATACTATGCTTTTTCGGGATTTGGTTGAGCATTATGGACTTTCAAGTCCGGAAACAGTCAAGTATTTTCTTAAACGCATGATGCTGAATATCACTAAACCTACGTCGGTTCATACTATATATAATGACCTTAAATCGCAGGGGAGGAAAGCTGACAAAAACAGGCTGTATGAACTGGCCGATATGGCTTGTGATACTTTTATGTTTTTTAGAGTGAACCGCTGGTCAGCATCACTTGTGAAGGAAACTTCACGTCTGCCGAAATATTATTTTATAGATAATGGCATGCGTAACGCGGTCATACTCCCGCAGAGCGGTGATGATGGCAAGCTGCTTGAAAATGCTGTCTTTCTCCATCTTCGCCGTTTCCTTGACCCGATGCGAAAAATAACTTATTTTGCTGAGGATTATGAATGCGATTTTATAATACAGCGCGATGAAAACATAGAAATGCTGGTGCAGGTGTGCTGGACGCTTGGCGACGAGCAGACGTTCTCCCGTGAATTGCGCGGGCTCAAAACTGCATCCGATATAACGGGGTGTAAAAATTGCACGATAATAACATTCGATGAGGAGAGGGAATTGGAATATGAGGGATTGACAATAAAAATTCTGCCTGCATGGAAATGGTTGCTGGATAATCCTTTCCGCCAAGCCTATGGGTAAATATCACTATATATTATCAACATAGTGTTGCAAATTCGTCAACAACTTGTTGACGAATTATATCGTCTTGATTATAAAACTCATACCATCTTTTGCATACTTGATGTTGGTGATGGAAAAACCGGACTGTCCGGGAAATGCTGTCTTGAGGTCGAGACTCCGATAATCGAAAAACGCGCTTCTCCATTTGGCTGCTTCGTGAAGTTTTGAAATATCACGCCCCATTTATTTCTCGGATTTTGGGATATGAGTGAAGGCGTATTTTACTTTGACGGAGTATTTGCGGGTGATTCGGCGCATGTTTTCCATGCCTGTGCCGCTGTCGAATGCTACGTTGGAGAACATCTGCGCGCCGTAGCGTTCCTGGGTCGTTTCGATGATTTCAAGCGGGGCTGTGAGGATTAGACCTTCGTTCTGTGCTATGAACTGAGCTTTAAGCCGGGCGGCGTCGAGGGCTGCTTTGAGGCCTTGGCGGTTGTACTGCTCCATGTCGGCGTTGTCCATGCCGGCGAGGCGGAAGCCGGTGATGCCTTCGCTGTCGAGCGCGCCGCATACGGCGTTGAGCCGGTCGAAGTCGGAGAACACGGCTGTAAGAGTCCTGGCCATTGTGAAGCGTTGGCTGCGGTGATAGTCGCGGTAGTTGTCTATGTCGGACACCGTGATGCAGGTATCGGGCACTTCGGCGTTGGCGAGTGCTCGGCGCACGTCGTTTTCAATCTGTGCGATTCTGACGAGGGTACTGTCGCCTGATGCTGTCGGTGTGAAGTATTCCTCCATACCGATTTCAACCGTAATGCGGTCGGGAACTATGTTGAGCGTGGCTGTGCCCGACACCTCGATAAACCGCGGCACGCAGTCCTGTGCGCGTGCGATACCGCAAGCCATTGCCAATGTCATGACGGCAAAAAGGATTTTATTCATGTGACTTCGATTTTGTTTGTGAGTGAAAACTGTTATAGCAACTTGTAGGGGCGCGATTCAATGCTGTTTACTTAGCAGAGGTGATAGGGGCGGGGGCGTCTCGCCCCCGTGGTAACTTTCAGTGTGTAAAAATAATAGACCGAGGGCGAGACGCCCTCGCCCCTACGTATGCCCCTTAAGTAAACATCATTGGGACGCGTCCCTACAAGGCGCAATGGTTACTCCATGAGTTTGCGATAGCGGCGGCGGGGTGGCTCTTTGCCGTCGTTGAGGCGGCGTTTGTATTCCTCGTAGTCGCTGTAGGAGCCTTCGTACCATACGACGTTGCCGTCGCCTTCGAAGGAGAGGATGTGGGTGCAGATGCGGTCGAGGAACCAGCGGTCGTGGCTTACCACTACGGCGCAGCCGGCGAAGTCGTCGAGACCTTCCTCAAGGGCGCGGAGCGTGTTGACGTCGATGTCGTTGGTCGGTTCGTCGAGCAGGAGCACGTTGCCTTCCTCCTTGAGTGCCATTGCCAGATGCAGACGGTTGCGTTCACCGCCCGATAGCACGCCGATTTTCTTCTCCTGGTCGGCGCCGGTGAAGTTGAATTTCGACAGGTAGGCGCGGGCGTTGACGTCGCGGCCTCCCATGCGGAATGACTCGACTCCCTGCGAGATTACTCCATACACCGATTTTTCGGGCAGGAGGTCGTGGTGGGTCTGGTCGACATAGGCTATCTTGACGGTCTCGCCTACCTCGAAAGTGCCGGCATCGGGCTGTTCCTGCTTCATGATGAGGCGGAAGAGGGTGGTCTTGCCGGCGCCGTTGGGGCCGATGACGCCCACGATGCCGTTGGGCGGGAGCGAGAACGACAGGTCGTTGAACAGCTGCTTCTTGCCGAATGCTTTGCTGAGGTTGCTGACCTCGATTACCTTGTTGCCCAGACGCGGACCGTTGGGGATGAAGATTTCGAGGCGTTCCTCCTTCTGTTTCTGGTCCTCGTTGAGGAGTCGGTCGTAGGAGTTGAGGCGCGCTTTTCCTTTGGCCTGACGGGCTTTGGGCGCCATGCGCACCCATTCGAGTTCGCGTTCGAGGGTCTTGCGGCGTTTCGAAGCCTGTTTCTCTTCCTGAGCCATACGTTTGGTCTTCTGGTCGAGCCACGACGAGTAGTTGCCTTTCCAGGGAATTCCTTCGCCGCGGTCGAGCTCGAGTATCCAGCCGGCCACGTGGTCGAGGAAGTAGCGGTCGTGGGTGATGGCGATGACCGTGCCGGGGTATTGGCGCAGGTGCTGTTCGAGCCAATCGATTGACTCGGCGTCGAGGTGGTTGGTGGGCTCGTCGAGCAGGAGCACGTCAGGCTGCTGCAGGAGCAGGCGTATGAGGGCCACGCGGCGGCGTTCGCCACCGGAGAGGGTGTTGACGGGCTGGTCGTCGGGCGGACACTGGAGGGCGTCCATGGCGCGTTCGAGTTTGGAGTCGATGTTCCATGCGTCGGCCGCGTCGAGTTTGTCCTGAAGCTCGGCCTGACGGGCGAGGAGTGCCTCCATCTTGTCGGGGTCTTCGAGCACGTCGGGGTCGCCGAAGGAGGCGTTGACGCTGTCATATTCGGCAAGAAGGTCCATTATGGGTTGCACGCCTTCGCGCACTACCTCGATGACTGTCTTTGTAGGGTCGAGCTTCGGGTCCTGTTCGAGGTAGCCTACGGAATATCCGGGCGAAAATACCACTTCGCCCTGATAGTCCTTGTCGATACCGGCAATGATTTTGAGCAGCGATGATTTTCCCGAGCCGTTGAGACCTATGATGCCTATCTTGGCTCCGTAGAAGAATGAGAGGTATATGTTCTTGAGTACTTGTTTCTGGGGTGGGTAGGTCTTGGAGACGCCTACCATCGAGAAGATTATTTTTTTGTCGTCGGCCATTGGAAAAAATTTTTTAATTCATAATTCATAATTCATAATGCATAATTCTTGCTACGCAAGCGCTAAAGCGATTACATAATTGGGGGCTCCGCGTTATGATGTTGTGCGTCATTATGAATTATCTGTACTAATTATGAATTATGAATTATGAATTGTGAATTATGAATTATTTTCGCTTGCGGGGGGCGTAGCGTACGGGGTAGTCGCAGCTGACGCGTCCCTCCACGATGTTGGTGAGTTTGCGGCGTATCATCTGCTTGCGTATCGGGGAGATGTGGTCGATGTAGACCATACCTTCGAGGTGGTCGCACTCGTGCTGCACGATGCGGGCGAGGAAACCGGTGATGATTTCCTCATGCTCCTCGAAATTTTCGTCGAGCCAGTTGAGGCGTATGTTTTCGACGCGCTTTACGTCCTCCGAGAGTCCGGGGAGGCTGAGGCACCCTTCGGCGCGGTTGACTTTGTCGCCGTCGAGCACTTCGATTTCGGGGTTGATGAGCACCATTTTCTTGCCGGCGCAGTCGGGAAATGTTTCAGCCACGGGGTCGGCGTCGATGACGACGAGGCGTATGCTTTTGCCTATCTGGGGAGCTGCGAGACCGACACCTTCGGAGGTGTACATCGTCTCGAACATGTCGGCGATGAGTGTTTTGAGGCCGGGATAGTCGGGCGTCACGTCGTCAGCGATTTCGCGAAGCACCGGGTGGCCGTAGAGATATACCGGAAGATTCATATTGTTGTTTATGTTTTTGAGATTCGTTAGATGACCGTTCACCGGTTGTACTGCCGGCTCTCGAGGTAGTCGTTGAGTATGATTGTGGCGGAAATTTCGTCGACGATGGCCTTGTCGCGGCGTGCCATTTTCTTCATGCCGCCGTCAATCATGGCGCGGTGGGCTATGGCGGAGGTGAAGCGCTCGTCGAAAAATATTATTTCCATATCCGGGAGCGCCTTGCGCAGCTGTCCGATGCCGGGCCGGATATAGCGCATGGAGTCGGACTCCTCGCCGCGCATCGTTGTGGGGTAGCCCACGATGATGGCGTCGACGGGCTCGCGCGACACGTAGCCCTTGACAAATTCCACGAGTTTCGGGGTGTCGACCGTAGTCAGTCCCGACGCGACAATGCGCAACGTGTCGGTCACCGCGATACCGCAGCGACGCCGACCGTAATCAATAGAGAGTAATCGACCCATACATCCGCAAAGATAACAAAAAATCGGGATAAATCGAGACAAATCCCGATTTAACAGGAGTAATCCCGATTAATCGGGGGGGTAATCTCGATTAATCGGGACTAATCGGGATTAAACTTGATAAATCCCGATAAACCTTGATTAATCAGGATTTATCGGTCGGATGCCGTTGCATTTGGGATAATCGCTGCAACCCCAGAATTCCCGTCCTTGCATCTGACCCTTCTTCTGCGTCCTCCTGAACATTGGCTTCCCGCATTTCGGGCAGGTCGGAGTCCCGGTTGATGATGCTTGGGCTTTTCGGGCTTCAAGTCTCTCCTCGGTCATGTTTTCCGTGAAGCCGCCTTTTTGCCGGAAGTTCTCAAGTTGACTTTGAATCTGAGACTGAAGCATTCTGTTTTCCCTGAGACATAGCACCAGCAATGCATTGGCGGCTATCTCGGGATTATCGTTTTCAAGCCAACGGTCAAATTTCTGTTTTTGTACAAGTATATGTCTGGCTGCGTCGTGCAGGTAACTGTTGGTGTATTGAGGTGTATCGAGCCTCATCTGCCAGATTGCTTCGCGTTCCGGGTTTCCGATAGCCCATACATCTGCTTTCTTTCGGAGAAGAAAATTAAATATGTCGCCCTGCAACTCGTCGAAACTCGCTCTCGCTACATCAAGCAACCGCATTTCAGTCTCTAACGAAGTGGAATGCCGGGCCGAGCCTTCCGCGATATTGGCCACTCCACACCTTGCCGCCATCACCATCTGATCGTATAAACGGCGTCCCGGATCCATGCGGTAATCCACAAACCGCTCACAAAAGTCCTGAGCGGCAAGTTGAATCACATTGGCTAAAACCCATGAATTCAGCCAATGATATGATTGAGAAAACTGAATATCGACCCCCATGAGCTTAGGTATTATAAGATGCTCTTTGTCATCTTCATGTGCCAAAGATACAAAAAAAATCAGCCAATAATCAATATCAGGAGAAATAATAGTGGACTAAATCCGGAAATGGACAACCAATTTCAGGTGTTAATCGTTAAATTGTTGGAAATAATTACTATATTTGCGATTGTAATACAATTGTCTATGAAACTGATAGAACTGAATCTGCAACGAATTTTTGACCTGTGTCGCCAGCATAGGGTCAGGACGCTCGCTGTCTTCGGCTCTATCCTTACAGATAGATTCAATGACAACAGCGATGTGGATTTGCTTGTTGATTTCGAGCCGATAGAACATGACAAGTTTGATTACGTAGACAATTATTTCGGATTGCGTGATGCATTGGAGCGCCTGTTTAAACGTAAAGTCGATCTGATAGAAGAAAAAGGGTTGCGTAACAAATATTTCATAGCAAATGTCAATCGTACAAAACAACTGATTTATGGCTTATGAGGAAGTCCTGACGTATCTGCAAGATGTTCTGGACGCGATAGATGATATGCAAAGTTGCTTTGTCGGATTTCCGAACAGATACGACCTGTTTGAAAATGACATAATGCGCAGATGTGTAGTCGAGCGCAAAGTGGAGATTATGGGCGAAGCAATTAATCGAATCAGAAAGGTTGATGCCTCGGTAGTCATACCCAATGCCCGCGCTATAATTGACACACGCAACAGAATAATACATGCTTACGACAATGTACAGGCTGATTTCCTGTGGAGTCTGGTAATAAGACATATCCCCGAGCTTAAAAAGGATATAGAATGCATCATTGCTGATTACGAGGAACAATACAATCGGGAAAATAATCCGGATTTCCCCCTCGGCTGAATTTCCGTTTATTTAAACAATAATAACGCTACCGTTTTGAATGAAAAACGGTAGCGTTATTACTAATGTGATTTTTTAACGGCCTTTGTGGCGGCCATTGTGGCGGCGGCTAATTTATTTCAGTAGGCTATTGTTTTGTGGGGTCGATGTCGGGGGTGGAATACCAGGAGGAGTACATCAGGTAGTTGTGGGCTATCTTGATGTTCATTTCGCGGGCTTTTTCGGGTTCTACCATTTTGATGAATTTTGCCGGGGCGCCTCCCCACAGCTCGTTGGGGCCGATTTTGGTGCGCGAGAGCACTACGGAGCCGGCGGCCACGAGGGCGCCCTCGCCCACTTCGGCATCGTCCATCACCACGGCGCCCATGCCTATGAGGGCATAGTCATGGATTTTGGCTCCGTGGATTACCACGTTGTGGCCGATTGATACGTGATTGCCGATTTCGATTGTCGATTTCTGATAGAGTGTGTGGAGCACCGAGCCGTCCTGTATGTTGACGCAGTCGCCGATGCGTATGGAGTTGACGTCGCCGCGTATTACGGTGTTGAACCATACGGAGCAGTCGTTGCCCATGACCACGTCGCCGACTATGGTGGCGTTTTCGGCCAGGAAACAATTTTCTCCGATCTGAGGCGTAAATCCGCGTATCGGTACTATTAATGCCATAAGTGTAATTTTGAATTTTGAGTGGGGAATTTTGAATTGGTCGGACGGGTCCGACCTGTCTGACATGTCCGTCCCGTCCGACTATAATTATGAATTCAGACTATAATTATGAATTATGCATTATGAATTATGGATTGCTCAAAGCGGCAGGGTGCGTTCGCGCAGCCATTCCTGCTCGTCGGTGGTGAGCAGCGGGGCGAGCCGGGCGTAGACTGTAGCGTGGTATTCGTTGACCCAGCGGATTTCGTCGGGTGTCATCATCGACAGTTCGAACAGCTTGCGGTCGAAGGGGAAGAGGGTGAGGGTCTCGAATTTGAGGAACCGACCGAACTCGGTGGTGAACGCCTGCACTGTCAGCACGAGGTTCTCGCAGCGTATGCCGTGGACGCCTTCGCGGTACACGCCGGGCTCGTTGGAGGTAATCATGCCCGGAGTGAGGGGCGTGGGGTTCTCGTTGAGGCGAATGCTTTGCGGCCCTTCATGCACGTTGAGGAAATGGCCGACGCCGTGGCCCGTGCCGTGGAGATAGCTGAGGCCGTGCTTCCAGAGGAACTGGCGTGCGAGGGCGTCGAGCTGCGCACCGCGGGTGCCTTCGGGGAATATGGCTGTGCCGAGCGCTATGTGGCCTTTCATCACGAGAGTGAAGTCGCTCTTTTCCTGAGCGGTGGGCGTGCCGAGCGCTATGGTGCGGGTGATGTCGGTGGTGCCGTCGAGATATTGCGCGCCTGAGTCGACGAGAAGCAATCCGGCGGGGTGCAGGGTGGCGTCGCTCTCTTTGGTGGCCGAGTAGTGCACGATGGCGCCGTGGGCGGCGTAGCCGGCGATGGTGTCGAAGCTGAGGTCGAAGTAAAGCGGCTGTGCCGAACGGTGTTTCTGCAGTATGTCGGCTACGGTGATTTCGGTGATGGGTTCGCCGGCGGCGAGGCGTTTTTCGATTTCGATAAACGATTTCACGAGCGCGGCGCCGTCGCGTTCCATCGCCGAACGAGTGCCTTCGATCTGTATTTTATTCTTGCACCCTTTGAGCATCGGTATGGGCGACGCGCCGTTGCGACGGTTGGAGCCGAGTGCCGAGCAGATGCGTTCGGCGGTGCGGGCTTCGTCGACAAGCACTTTCTGCGGTGCGAGGGTGGAGAGGAAATCGAGTATCGAGGTATAGGGCGCGGTAGCTACGCCGGCCTCGCGGAGGTATGCGATGACGTCATCGTCGGTCTTGGCGGGGTCGATGAATAGGGTAGACCCTTTGGGTGAGATAAAGAGGAAAGAGGTAGCCACGGGGTTGCAGGTGACGTCGGTGCCGCGTATGTTGAGCGTCCACGCTATCTCGTCGAGCGCCGAGATGAGGATGGCGTCGAGGTTGCGTGACCTGAGGCTGTCGATAACGGCGTCAATCTTTTCCGACGCTCCCTGACCGGCATATTTGATGTCGTGAATGAAAATCTTGTCCTGGGGGAGGGCAGGGCGGTCGGTCCAGATGCCGTCGACGGGGTCGAAGTCGGTGAGGAGTTCCACGTTGTGCGCTTCAAGACTTTGGGCGAGGGCGCTGACGGCCGCGTGAGAGAAGAGCATGCCGTCGATACCTACGTATTGTCCGGCGGGGACGTTGGCTCCAAGCCATTGCGCTATCGAGGGGGTCTCGGACAGACCGTCCTTCATCAGCACTATCCCGGTGCCATCGAGCTGGCGTGCCGCCTGGATGAAATATCGCGAGTCGGTCCACAGAAGCGCTTTGTCGAGGGTCACCACGAGGTCGCCCGCCGAGCCGGTGAATCCCGACATGTAGCGGCGTGCCTGCCAGTGGTCGGCGAGGTATTCGCTCTGATGCGGGTCGATCTGGGGTATCACTGTGGCATAGATGCCGTTGGCTTTCATGTGGCTGCGGAGCGCATCGAGGCGCTGTTGTATGGTTGTATTCATGATTATTGTTGTGCTATTTAGGTTTCGATTCTTTATTGTTCGTTGTCCTTGGGTTTGATTGAAACGGATTGTCCGTTGGCAATAAACGTACTCCCCTCGCAACCGGCAATGATATTGCCGTCATGGTCCAATATAGTGGCTATTATCTGGTAGGTGTTTACACCGGGGGAGAGTGCCAGATCCTTGACGTATATCGGTAGAGGGAAATCAGCATATTCATAAAAATCAAGACGTTGCTCAATCGGTTTCTTGAAGAATGGGATTCCGGTCTTGGTGACGTATTGGCTATTGACTTTATGCCAATTGCCTGCCGAATCTTTGATAAAGACACATAAGGTGCTTGGCTTCCCTATCGAGCCGGTGATTTCGAAATTGCAGTGGACTATAATCGCTTCATTGCCGTTGAGGAAAACTCCAGTCTCGGCAGTGGCTTTATAGAGTTTGGCGGTGGTGGCGCTGATATTGATTGATACAATCGCAAATGCCGCAATCAGTAGGGTTAATAACTTTTTCATCGTATATAGCTTTTACTTTCTTGCAAATATACTAAATTTGTAATTATATAATATACTTTGATGAAAAAATGTATAATGTATTTTGTCAGGCCGTAACTGTCGTCAGCAATAGCCGAGAATGCTGAGGATGAAGGGGGCGAGCAGGGCGGTGAGGAGGCCGTTGAGGGTGAGGCCGAGCGAGGAGAAGGCGCCGTAGCGCTCGCTGCGTTCCATGGCGGCGGAGGTGCCTACGGCGTGGGCGGCAGTGCCGATTGACAGTCCGGTAGCTATCTGGCTGCGCACGCGGCTCATCTTGACCATCTTGAAGCCAGCCATGCCGCCGAATATACCGGTGCACACCACCACGGCGGCCGTGAGCGACGGTATGCCGCCCGTGGCCGATGATATTTCCATGGCTATAGGGGTGGTGACGGCTTTCGGCGCAAGCGACATGATGACCTCGCGCGAGGCTCCGAGCAGGTCGGCTACAAGTACCACCGAGACCACTCCGGCCACGCAGCCTGCAAGTTCGGCGGCGAGAAGCGGCAACATCTGTTTCTTGATAGACTCGAGCTGTCGGTAAAGCGGGACTCCGAGAGCCACGACGGCCGGCTTGAGCCAGAAATCTATGTATTCGCCCCCTTCGGAGTATGTCTCGTAGTCGATGCCCGCGCCCATTAGGAGGCATATCAGTACGGCGATAGATATGAGTATGGGGTTGAGCAATTTGATTCCGGTGCGCTTCTGGAGCACTTGCGAGCCGACAAACACGCAGAATGTCAGCGCTATGAGAAAATATTTGTTGGTGAGCAGTTCCATGTCAGTGCCTGGTTGATGTGTTGGAGGAATGTCGGGCTGCGCCGGAAGTGATGCGGCGGGCATACTGGTGCACCCAGCCGGTGACGGCGATAATGGCGAATGTGCTTGCCACGGTGGCTATCACGATAGGGAGTAGCTCGCTCTTTATGATGCCGAGGCATTTCATAAGCCCGACTCCTGCCGGAACGAAGAAAAATCCCAGATTACGCACGAGGAAGTCGGAGATGCGGCTCACCTGGTTGACGCGTACTATTTTGGCCTTGAGGGCTGCAGTGAGCAGCAGCATCCCTATGATGCTCGAAGGGACAGGTAGGGCAGTGGCCGTAACTATGAGCTCGCCTGCTGCAAGAAAGGCAAATAATATGCCGCACTGTAAAATCATTGTCTGAAAAAATAAAAAAACTGCCATGAGTGACTTCGTGGAAAAGTTATTCATGGGCAGCAGTATTATTAATTAATGTGGTTGATTGCGAAGTAAACGCGGTGCAAAGGTAATGAAAATTGTGTATGAAACAATTCTCCGGACGTTTTTTAACACGCTTCAACCGATTTTTTGCAATTCATGTCCGAGTCGGGGCATAACCGCGCCGCCAGGTGGCGTTAGGGATAGGAAGGCCGCCGTTTTTGGCTGTTTTTGCCGGATTCGGAAAGATCCTCGGGCATCTGAAATAATAAAAAACGCAAAAAAGCGGAAAAATAATCTGGAAAAGTTTGGTGATTAAAAAACTTTGCGTAACTTTGCAACCGCATTTGAGCCTGAAACACGGCGCATGGTGCAAGAGAAAATTGAAAGTTGCCTCTTTAGCTCAGTTGGCCAGAGCACGTGATTTGTAATCTCGGGGTCGTTG
>ERZ824598.367-NODE-367-length-75088-cov-5.778804_pt1 | contig 75088 bp, 108 predicted proteins | sample MGYA00519934_ERZ824598 | MGnify/ENA primary metagenome ERZ824598 (study PRJEB31778, sample SAMEA3449177) | human gut metagenome | biome: human gut; feature: human-associated habitat; material: faeces | place: United Kingdom | collected 2010/2012 ...
TGTGACTACGCACGTAGTGTCGGGGGGGGGGCAACCGTTTAAGCTCCAACCGTAAGGGATTTACTCTCGCCGAAGTTTTGGTCACACTCGGCATTATCGGTGTTGTTGCGGCTATGACAATGCCTGTATTAATTGGGAATTATCAGAAAAAAGTACTAAATGACCAGTTTAAAAAAAGCTATTCTCTTATTCAGCAGGCATGGAGAAAAGCAGAGGTGTCTTTAGGATATACTCCTGAGTGTTTTTATTGGGAAAAAAGCAAATATGCAATAGTTTGTGTTGAAAGAGATCGCTTTGGTAATTGTATAAAGTCTCAATTGCCTGACGGCAGCCCTTTACCCTCTGATGTAAACGGCATATATAATGAATGTGCAATATTTATGAAACAGATTGTTAAAGAGCTTGATGTAATTAAAACTTGCAGGGGGAATGGCGTTGTTGATAAATGTATTCCGCCATATGAAGGTTATGATACAATTAGAGCTCAAAATTATGATAATGTAACTGATGAGGATTTGAATATTTTGTCAACAGGATGTGGAAATTGGCGTAAGTCTGCAATCCACAAAGACAGAACAATTTATGTATTAAAAGACGGTACAATATTGTTCCCTTTTGCTGGTCCTCAATTATTTGCAATTGATATAAATGGAATGAAAGGTCCTAATAAATGGGGAATTGATGTTTTTTCATTCAAGACATCAGCACCTTCTGTAAATTCAAGACTTACTATTGTGGCCGGAATATGTATGATGCCTGAAAAAGGCGGAGTATCTACAACACAAAAACTCATTGATATATATAAATAAAAAAAGAGGACTTTATAGTCCTCTTTTTTCTAAGTATCAATGTTTGTTGCGTATACCGCATTGGCTTCAATAAAGTTTCTTCGAGGATCGACTTTATCACCCATTAATATATCAAATAACTGGTCACAAAGCATTGCATCTTCTACATTAACTTTCAGTAAAGTTCTTGTAGCAGGATCCATTGTGGTTTCCCACAGCTGCTGCGGCATCATTTCACCAAGACCTTTGAAACGTTGGATTTGTAACCCTTTTTGACCTCTGTCATCAATGATTTTTTGAAGTTTTTCAAAAGAATTAATTTCATATTGTTCGGTATCTGTTTCGAGAATTAAATTTTCTTCTTCTTCAATCAGATAATCTCTGATTAAAGGATATGATGCTTTTAATCTCTTGTATTCAGAACTCTTAATAATATTTTGAGTAATGATTACATGTTCTTCTTCATTAAGATTTAATTGAATTGAATATTTTGCATTTTCAGCATTGTATTTTGCAGAAACAACATAACTTGAAGCTTCATGAATATTGTAGTTTTTAGCGTGGTCTTGAAGATAATGATTCAAGTATGCAATTATTTCATTCATTTTAGATTGATCTTCAAAGCATTCAACAGTAATATTTGAACGGACAAGACCTCTCAATACAACAGCAGGATACAAGTTTAAAATAGGGTTGTTGTATGAATTATAGAAAGAAGACATGTTTTTAATTAATTCTAATAATTCATCTCCTGTTTTTGTTCTTGATTTAGTTTTGTCAGAAAGACTTAAGTTTTTAATACCGCGTTCCTTAAGCATTTTATCAAGTGCGTGTTCGTCATATAAGTATTCTGAATTTTTGCCTTGAGTAACCTTAAATAAAGGCGGCTGTGCAATATATACATATCCGTTTTCAATCAACGGTCTTGCATATCTGAAGAAGAATGTTAAAAGAAGTGTTCTAATGTGAGCACCGTCAACATCCGCATCAGTCATGATAATAATTTTGTGATAACGTAATTTTTCTAAATCTACTTCATCAGCGTTTCTGCTTATATTTATGCCGAAAGCCTGAACCATTGATTGAATTTCGTTATTTCCGTAGATTTTATCAAGTCTGGCTTTTTCAACGTTTAAGATTTTACCTCTCAATGGCAAAATAGCCTGAAACATTCTGTTTCTGCCCTGTTTAGCAGAACCGCCCGCAGAATCACCCTCAACTATATAAATTTCACATTTTTCAGGTTCTCTGTTAGAACAGTCAGCAAGTTTACCTGGTAATGTAGAGTTTTCAAGAACTGATTTTCTTCTTGTCAATTCTCTTGCTTTTCTTGCGGCTTCTCTTGCGCGTTGAGCCTGTAATGTCTTTTCTATAATAATTTTTGCAATTTTCGGGTTAAATTCCAACCACTCTTGAAGTTTGTCACGAACGGCATCTTGAGTTGCTCCCATAGCTTCCTGATTACCGAGTTTTTCTTTTGTTTGACCTTCGAATTCCGGGTTAGGAATTTTTACACTTACTATTGCTGTCAATCCTTCGCGGACATCTTCACCTGAAAGGTTTGTGTCAGAATCTTTTAAAATATTATTTTTTCTTGCATAATCATTAAATACACGTGTTAAAGAGTTTCTGAAACCTGTTAAGTGGGTACCGCCTGAATTTGTGTTAATGTTGTTAGCAAAAGATAAAACGCTTTCGCTGTAAGCATCAGTATATTGCATTGCAACTTCAATCTGCATACCGTCAACAACTTTGTCGATATAGATAGGTTTTTCATGCAATACATTTTTATTTTGGTTTAAAAATTCAACATAACTTGCAATACCGCCTACATAGTGGAAAATTTCCTGTTCATTTGTTTTTCCGTCAATGAAAATTATTTTCAAACCTTTGTTTAAAAATGCCATTTCACGTAATCTGTTAGCGATAACATCTTTGTCGATTTCTGTTGTATCAGTAAAGATTTCAGGATCAGGCCAGAAAGTAGTTTTTGTACCTGTTTTTTCTGTGGCTTCTCCTTTTTCAACAGGAGCAACAGGTTCTCCTCTCATATATTCCTGACGCCATACAAATCCTTGTCTTGAAACTTCAACTATGTATTTTTCCGAAAGCGCGTTTACAACAGATGCACCAACGCCGTGAAGACCGCCTGATACTTTATAACCGCCGTCACCGAATTTTCCGCCCGCGTGAAGAACTGTGTGAACAATCTCCAAAGCAGATTTACCTGATTCTGGTTTAATATCAACAGGAATACCGCGTCCGTTGTCTTCAACGGTTACACTGTTATCTTTATTAACTGTTACATATATATCTGTACAGAAGCCAGCAAGAGATTCGTCAATCGAGTTATCCACAATTTCATAAATACAGTGGTGCAAACCTCTTTGAGATGTTGAACCGATATACATACCGGGCCTCATTCTTACGGCTTCCAATCCTTCTAATACACGAATATTGCTGGCATCATAGGATTGAGAAGTTTTTGTTTCAATAGCTTCATCGTTATCGGGAAGCTCGACAACTTCAATTTTTTCCGCAGGTTGAGCCTGTGTATTTTGTTCATTGGTTACTTCTGTAATTCCATCAGCCATATTCTTATATTCTCCCCTTAAATTAGTCTTTTTCCCTTACCAATATTGTAACACAAACATATTAAATTTCCTAATTTATGACAAAAAGTAAAGGAATCGGCACTTGAAAACAGTTTGAAAATGTATTATAATAATTTAGCGGGTATTAATTTGCATACCAAATTGGAGTTGATGATTTTGAAACTTGGAGCTGAAAAATTTTCTAAAATAAATAATGCTTTTGCAGCATTCACTCTCGCTGAAGTTCTCATCACACTTGGTATAATTGGTGTGGTTGCAGCTATGACTATGCCCTCTCTTGTTAATGAACACAGAAATAAACAATATGTTGTGGCATTCAAAAAGCTTTATTCAAACTTTTCCAATGCAATAATTATGTATAAGGCTGACCAAGGATGTGACGGTATTGATATTTCAACCTGTATTGAAGCAATGGGCTTTGGTGACAATAACTGTGCTGCATTTGCTGAAGTTGCTAAGAAAATGAAATATGTAAAAATGGCACCCGACGGTCCGACTGCTGCCGGCTGGGTTGCAGATACAAGTTATAATTATTATGGTGATAAAGTTAGTAACGGGTATGGAATGGTTAACAGCACAGGGATTGGCTGTTTTTACGGGCTTCCTGACGGAATGGTTTTAAATGTTGATGTTGACCCAAACGGTTTTAAAGTTTTTGTAGATACAAACGGTAGAAAAGGACCTAACAGAATGGGCAAAGATGTACACACATTCACAGTCGGATGTGGTTCTGCATCAGCTGATAAAGTTGCAGCGTGTATTGCATCAGGTAAAGATATATTCCCGTTTGTTCATGAATCTTTCCCACAGCCTATTATAAAAGGCTTATGTACAATGGGAAGTTTTTTAGATGACAGATGTGACCAGGATAATATGTTTCCTAATGTTTCAGGCGGCGCTTCACCATCAGCCTATATTTTGATTAATGACAAACTGCCTGATTATAGAGAAATAGCATCTAGAGTTTCTGGTTTTAAACCATAAAGATAATATTATAAATAAGCGAAAGGAGCAATTTATGAAAAGATTAAGTTATGTCGGGGGGGGGCAACCGTTTAAGCTCCATCCGTAAGGAATTTACTCTCGCCGAAGGTGCTACGCACGTAGCCATGTTGAACAGTCTAAGCAAGTATGCGTTTACTCTCGCAGAAGTGTTGGTCACACTCGGTATTATTGGTGTTGTTGCTGCTATGACAATGCCGATTTTAATCAGCAATCACAGACATAAGGTTTATGAAGCTCAGTTTAAGGTTGCTCATTCACTTATCGCACAAACATTAACGCAAATGGGGAACGAGAATATCGACCTCACAAGGATGTATTGCGGTACAGGTATGCCTGATAGGACACATAATATTTTCATACAAGATTTTGCAAAATATTTTAAAGTAGTTAAAAGCGACTATGGTAATACAGCAGATTTAACAAAGTTAGGTTATAAAGATAAAACTTTTTATCAATCAGCTCCGGGCAGAAATGCTTTTAATGTTGATGCTCACAATAACGGAGCCATACTTTTAAATAATGGTATGATGATTGCTTCAAGCGGATGCTGGTGGCAAAAGGGCGGAGTAGGTATTGACTTTATTATTGATACTAACGGGCCGAAACGTCCTAATAAATTTGGTTATGATGTATTTTATTTTCAATTGGGCACTGATAATAAATTATACCCTGATTCAGGAAATTATTTGTATGCCCAAACTGATGAAGAACAACTTGCCTGCTGCAATTTTGAAAAAGCAAACACTTGTTCTGTACCTCAGGACACAGGAGTTTCTTGTGCACAGTATGCAATCAAAAATGTTTATCCGCATGATAATGCGAAAAACTATTGGGACAGTCTGCCTTAATTTTTATAAACTTCAGCATATTTAGGATTAACGGCAAGCCATTTGAATGCTTGTTCTTCCATTTCAGGAATGTCAATAACAAAGGTTCCGCCGTAACGTCCGCGCGAAAATGCAAGATAGCCTTCTTTAGCCAAGTTATGGAAGGCTTTTCTTATTGTATTAGGACTTAAGTCGAGTTCTTTTGACAGTTCTATAATTGACGGAAGTTTTGCACCTATTTCATAATTTTGGGCTATCATTTTTTTTATGTGATTTTGTGTTTTTTCATAGTAATAAAATGCTGTATCCTGAGCCTGTGCAAATATTGAAGTTTCTTTCTTTTCATAAACGCTTTTATCATTTGGAATTCTGGTTACGGTTGTTCCGTATCTTCCTCTGCGAGCCAGAAGAATTCCTTCATCTATAAGTGTTTTTAATGCATCGTGTATAGTTTTAATGCTAACTGATAACTCTGATGATAAATCAGCGTGAGCAGGCATTTTATCACCTACTTTAAGATTTTGCGAGATATAGTTTTTTAAATCTTCTTCTACTTTTTTTACAAGAGTAATGTTTGAATCAGCAGCTTCATCGCAAGTAAAATCAACAGATTTAACAGTCCAGCCTGATTCATTTGCATTTTTAAACTTGTGCTCTAAAATTCCTGCTGTATCCAAATATTCCAGAGCAAGCCTTGTTGTATTTGCAGAGCAGCCGATTTGTGCTGAAATATTCCTTGCCGAAGGTAACTGCTGACCTGCTTTAAATTTTTTATCAAGAATATATTTTTTAATAGCATTAATTGTGATTTCGCGTTTAGAAGTAAGCTTTCTGATGCAGGTGCCGCTGCTTTTTCTATCGCGGACAATTGTGCCTATACATTGTTTAGATTCTACGTAACCCAAATCTTCAATATAACGAAGTGAATTTTGAATTGTACCGATGCTGACACCCAGAAGATATGCTAAATCTGGTTTAGAAGGCAAAAGGCTGTTAGGCTTTACATTGGAATCGTTATCAATCCAATTCATAAGCCATTTTGCAATAGCAATAGCTTTTGATTCTGTGATATTTTTCAAATCAGGCAAATCTATTTCTATATCGCTGACTTTTAACTGATTTAAACTTGATTTTTGCGGAAGAACATACTTAACTTCTTTCATACACACCTCTGTTGCCAATAATACACTATTTATAAAAAAACATCAAATATTTTTTTGCTAGTTTGTGAAGTTATTTTACGCAAACATTAAGAAGCCCCCGACATAAATCGGAGGCTTCTATAATTTCCAGCTTTTTTTATTCCAACAGCGATTCCAACAACTCAGCATTTCTTGTTGCTGTTGTTGATTCACGAACTTTTTGTTTGTAGATGTAAGTTCGCAATGCTTCTCTAATTAATTCACTGCGTGAACGATTCTCTCCATCTGCAACCTGGTCAATTCTGTTCAAAAATTCTTCAGGCATAGAAATTAATACTCGAGCCATATATTCTCCTTTTCTTTAAAATGAAATAGTTCGCTTATATCTAAATAAAAACAATTTGATTTAAAAAAGTGCTAATTTTTATTTAAAAAATATATACTAATTTCTAAAACGCTTGTTGTGTGGGCGTTATAGGTAAGATATTCTTCTTTACAATCTGTAACAAAAAGAGTTTTACATGTGCGCTAAATCCCTTTACAAGGGAGATATTTTGCGCTACGATTAGAAAAACGGAGGCTTTAGCCTCTGGCGAGAATAAGATAAGTCTGAGGAATATCGGTATAGAGGACATAAAAGGAGGCTTTAGCCTCCGGCGAGAAGAAGATAGGTCTGAGGAAAATATTCATAGAGAGTAAAAAAGAGGCTTTAGCCTCTGATGTCAGTAAAAAGAGGGTGTATCCAATGGATTTAAAATATAAAAGAATACTGTTAAAGATTAGCGGAGAGGCACTTTTAGGTGATCAACAGTTCGGCATAGACCAAAAACCGATAAAAATGATTGCTGAAGAAATTAAAAAGGCAAGAGATTTAGGTGCACAAGTAGCTGTTGTAGTCGGTGGCGGCAATATATTCAGAGGGATGAAAAACAGTGCTAAATTGGGTATGGATCAGGCTTCAGGTGATTATGTCGGAATGCTTGCAACTGTTATGAATGCTATTGCATTGCAAAGCGCTTTAAATCAGATGAAAGTTCCATGTAGGGTTCAAAGTGCAATTGCAATGAACCAAATTGCTGAGCCTTATATCAGGCACAGAGCAATAAGACACCTTGAAAAAGGCAGAGTTGTTATTTTTGCGGCAGGAACAGGTAACCCGTTCTTTACAACAGATACAGCAGCAGCATTGAGAGCATCCGAAATTAATGCTGAAGCAATGTTAATGGCGAAAAACGGCGTTGACGGGGTTTATACTGATGATCCAAAAACTAATCCAAACGCTAAACGATTAGAAAAAATTACTTACGATGATATTATTATTAACGGTTTAAAAGTAATGGATACATCAGCTTGTGCTTTGTGTAAACAGAATAATATACCAATTGTGGTATTTGATTTTGAAAAAGAAAATGGTATTGTTGAAATACTTCAAAACAAAGAAATAGGTACATACATAAGTTAATAAAAAGGAGAAAAAAATGTCAGAAGCTTTAGATGAACTGTTTTTGTTCGGCGAAGAAAAAATGGAAAAAGCAATCAGCCAATTACACAGAGAATTCGGCTCTATTCGTTCAGGACGTGCTAATCCTATGATTTTAGATAAAGTTGTAGTTGATTATTATGGTGCACCTACTCCTTTAAGACAAATGTCTCAGGTTACTGTTCAAGACGGAACAACACTTGTTATTACTCCTTATGATAAATCTATTTTAAAAGAAATTGAAAAAGCAATTATCAAAGCTGAAATCGGAATTACTCCTAACAGTGACGGTATTTGTATAAGACTTGCATTTCCTCCTTTAACAGAAGAAAGAAGACGCGAAACTGCCAAAGATGTTAAAAAACTTGGTGAAGAAGCTAAAGTTGCAGTAAGAAATGTTCGTCGTGATATGACAGATGATTTGAAAAAGCTGGAAAAAAGCGAAAATCTTCCGGAAGATTTAGTAAAAGATAATCAGGATAAAATTCAAAAATTAACTGACAAATATACAGGTATTATTGACAAATCAGTTGCGGACAAAGAAAAAGAGGTTATGACAGTATAATGGAATTTAAAGGCTTGAATAAAAACGCTACAAGAATGCTGACAGGTTTTATAATGGGCTCAATCGCAATGGTATGTATAATGCTCGGCGGGATAGCTCTGTTAGGTCTTTTGGCTGTTGTAATATTCTTTGCTTCCAAAGAATATGTGAAAATTCTTGAACACAAGGGTTTTTATCCGAGCCTTAAAATTATGCTTGCCTCAGAGGCTTTGCTTGCAATTATTACTTATTTTGACAGAACCGAATATGTTGCTCTTGCATTGACTTTATGCACTTTTGCAGCATTTTTGTGGGTGCTTTTCAGAGGAAGGCAGCCGTATATTGCAAATGTATCCACTACTATTTTAGGTTTTGTATATTGCGGTTATTTCCCTTTGCATTTGCAGCTTTTAAGAGATATTAGTTCAGAACAATATAATGACGGATTAGGTTTTGTTGTAATGATGTTCACTGCAATACTTTTAACAGACGTAGGCTGTTATTATGCGGGTACAAGGTTTGGAAAACATAAACTTGCTCCTGTAATAAGTCCGAATAAAACAATAGAAGGTTCGGTAGGCGGTGCAATATGTGCTGTTACCGGAGCTTTAATTGTCGGATATTTTATTGGAGTTGAGTGGTATCTGTCTGTAATTGCAGGCTTAATCTGTACTGTATTTGCTCAAATAGGCGACTTATGCGAGTCACTTATTAAGCGTGATGCCGGTGTTAAAGATTCTGGAAATTCATTACCGGGACATGGCGGATTTTTGGACAGAACAGACAGCTTTGTATTTACTATCCCTGTTATGTTTTATTTCTGTAAATATTTTATATTCTCAAATGATATTATGAATTATTTAAAGGGATTATTTTAGATGAAAAAATTAGAAGAAATTTACGGTATAAAAATTGATAATACTGATTTCTTCAAAAAAGCTCTTACTCATCCTTCATATACTAAAGAAAATGAGTTAAGCTTTACTGAAAGTTATGAGAGAATGGAGTTTCTTGGCGATGCTGTTCTAAAGCTTATAACTTCTGATATATTATTTAAAAAATATCCTGAATACCCTGAAGGGGAGCTTTCAAAGATTCGTTCCATTGTAGTTGCTGACGTTACTTTGAATAAAATTGCCAATGAAATCGGGCTTTGCGATTTAATTATATTGGGGCGGCATGAAGAAAAACAAGGATTTCGTAAGCTTGAATCAATATGTGCCTGTGTATTTGAAGCGGTTTTAGGAGCGTATTATCTTGACGGAAAGTTTAATGAACTTGTTAAATTTTTGGAAAAAGTTTTAATTAAATATATTGAAGAAGTAGACAAAAATTTTGAGAAATACAATGCCAAAGCGCTTCTGCAAGAATATACACAGTCTGTAAATAAAGAAATTCCTGTCTATAAGCTTGTCAATCAATCAGGTCCTGACCATAACAAGGTATTTGTAATAGAAGTTTCTTATAATAATCAGGTTCTTGCAAGTGGAGAGGGAAAGTCGAAAAAGGAAGCGGAACAGCATGCGGCTTACGAGGCTTGTAAAGTTTTAGGAGTAACAGGATGTCAAAAACAATAATATCACCGTCAATTTTGTCGGCAGATTTTGCAAATCTTGAAAGAGATATAAAACTTGTAGAAAATGCAGGTGCTGATTGGCTTCATGTAGATGTAATGGATGGTCATTTTGTGCCTAATATTACAATAGGTGTTCCGGTAGTTGCTTCAATAAAGAAAGTTTCATCAATACCGCTTGATGTTCATTTAATGATTGAAAATCCCGAAAAATACATTGAAGCTTTTGCAAAAGCCGGAGCTGATATTTTAACTTTTCATTATGAAGCAGTAAATGATGTTCAGGCAATTATAGATTTAATCAAGTCTTACGGCGTTAAAGCAGGGATGTCAATAAAGCCTGAAACTCCTGCTGAAGCTGCGTTTTCTTATTTAAATGATTTAGACTTGCTTCTTGTGATGACAGTTGAACCTGGTTTTGGCGGTCAAAAATTTATGAAGGATTGTGCAGAAAAAATCCCATTGATAAAATCTCGTGCTCGGAAAAATCTGATAATACAGGTTGACGGCGGAATTAATGCCGAAACAGCAAGAATTTGCACGTCTTACGGTGCAAATTCTTTAGTTGCGGGTAATTATATTTATAAGTCAGATGATGTTATATCAGCAATTCAATCTTTACTCTAATCCTTTACGAGCTTTGCGTTTTCTGATTTCTTCAGGATCTGTTGTAAGTGACGGGTCTGCTAATGTAATAGCTTCTTCCTGCTGAATTTCTTCTTCGGTTTTAGTTTCACCTGTTTCAGATGCAAATCCCGGTGTAGGATTCATGAAAATGTTTTGATCAGCTGTTGTTTCTTCACCTAATTCTTCAGGTCTTGCAGGATCTTTAACCGCATCAGGCTGTTCTGTAACAGTAGGAGCTTGGGCATTTTGAGCTTCAACAGTTGTTTGGTCCAAACCTTCTTCATTCAAACCAAGTTTATCTAAAGCATCTATTCCTATATCTCCATCGACCTGTTCATAAGTTACATTATCAGGGATTTTTGAAAAAGCTGCCATTTGTTGAGCCCAGGTTAGTATCTCGGCAGGTATTTCTTCGCCTTTACTTTCTTCTTTTATAATCTCCTGCGGTGTAAGTTTTTTCCACTTCGCCGTATCAATACCGATATTTGTGCCTGTTACATTCATTGCATCTGCCATTTTTTTCTCCTTCTAATTAAATGTGCAATTTCTTTATATTATAACGGCTGTTCAGAGTTTTTTCTTTAGTAATTATGAAGATATGTAACAAAAAGTATATAAATTGAATATAAAAAGTCAATATTTTTTTATAAAAATTTTTTATATAAGTACGAGAGAGAAATAAAGATAAAGAGAGGTTTTAAGGCTATGGCAACTATGCTTTTATTTTCTAATACAATAACCGATACATATAAACAAACTTCTGAAGCTGTAAATTCAGTAAGTTTATCAGATAAAGTAGTCGTTAAAAAAACTTTGGTTGAGATTATGAAACAATCATTCTTTCATGGTCCTAACAGGTTTGGAAGGAACTTTATAGCTTAGGCGTTGGAAAATCAATAAGGAAGATAAGGAAATATTTTAGGATAGGATGGAATAAAAAGACCGGTTATTTGCCGGTCTTTATTTTTTATTTATTAATTTAGAAGTTTTCTTGTATTGTTTTATTTAATTGCTCTTTGCCCTGTTGGTCAGATTCAAAGAATTTTTTTATAGTTTTTTCATTTCTTACAGCGTTTTCTGCATTACTTCCAAGTTGAGAAAAATCAACATTAAAATATGCCCAAGCTCCTGCTGCAACCAATAATAAAAGAACAATCCATTTCATATTTAATTCCTCAATTGTATCATCATTATAATTATATATTAGGAATTATATTTCAAAATCACATTATTGGTTGATTTTTAAAACATATTTGTTGATATGTTTTTCAAGTCTTTCAAGAAAAAGCTGGATATCAGGATGTTTGACAACATCGTTGCAGGAAAAAGTTTCAAGTTTCTGCATACCGCAATATTGCTGTAATTTATGCATTGCGATAATAGCCTCATCCATCCCTCTGCCGTCAAAGAAACCGCCTAACTCAGAAAATGCATAGCATGGTGAATTCCAGGTTAAGGAGTACATATATTTTTTGTCTTTTAAAAGACCGCCTCTGCCATATTCTTCACTCGGACCGTAAAAGCTGCCATGTTTGTATACATCATCAATATAGCTTTTGAATGTACCCGGAAATGAAAACCAATTTATAGGTGTCTGTATAATAATTATGTCAGCCCATAAAAACTTGTCTATTTCTTTATCTAACTCATATCCTTCTTCGATAATTGTAGTTTTGACCTGATTACCTGGTGTTACAAGTTCTACTATTTTGTTAAATAATGTTCTGTTTAATTTCCCTTGTGAAAAAGGATAATATTTATGCCCGTTAATTACAAATATATTCATATGTATATAATCTGCCTAATAAAGCAGTATAACATTCCCCAATTATGTAATATGATAACAAACTTTATTTTTATGTTTTCTATATAGAAATGGACCGTCTGCAAGGTAAAGTATATATAAAATAGCTTGTAGAAACTTCTACCATTATTGTCAAAAACATTGGTAGATGTTATGATGATAATTTGAAAGGTGACGATATGTGTAGTGATAAAACTAAAAATGTTCCTTATGTGGAAAGTGTTCCTTATAAACTTGCTGAAACCTGCAGAATTTCTGAGTTAATGGCTCGAAATTATTATAAGGATTTTGTAATAGGTGAAGAATGTTTGCTTGATTTAGATGAGTTTAGAATTTTATCTCATATTATTTCAAATCCTGATTTATCTCAAAGCGATATTTCAAAATTGGTTTATAAAGGTAAAGCCCATGTAGGCAAAATTTTAAATTCAATGGCGCAAAAGGGCTATATTAAAAGAGTCTTAAGTACTAACAAGAATATTATGGTAAAACATACCGTGCTTACTGAATATGGAGAAAAACTCTATTATAAAACAAATGAAATGTTTCGTAAGCTTGGAAGTAATGTGTTAGATTCGTTTACTGATAAAGAAATAGAATCTTTCCTTTATTTACTGGGTAAGTTTCAAAATAGTATTTTGGAAAAGTATAAAATTTATTTTTAGAAATTACAGACAATTTGTTTCTAACTTCTTTCTTGCCAAATACTGTTATAAAAGCGGTATGTGATGTTACATATTCTGTAACCAGCTATGCTTTAAATGCATAACATATTATGTATTATAAGTATTTGCTATTTCAGAATAATTGTAAATAATAGTATGTGAAGGAGAAAATATGGAAATTATAAGAGTAAGAACACCAAGAGGCTTGGAATTAAAAGGAGCTATGTGGGGTAATCCCTCAATGGAAACTGTTGTAATTATGATGAGCGGTATTTGCTCCAATGTTTTTCAAAATGATTTACTTAATGCAGCAGGTGATTTGCTTAACCAAAACAATATTGCTTTTATAGCAGGGCATGCTATGGATGCATTTTCTTGTCTTGCTTATACAGATTTTTCAATAGGAAAACAAAGAAATACAGGGGTAGTATTTGATGATTTTAACGTTATATATGAAGATGTTGAAGCCTATGTTAAGTATGCTCTTGAACTTGGGTTTAAAAATATTATTCTTGCAGGACATTCATTGGGCTCTAATAAAATAATTCATTATCTTGGTAATACTCCTGACAATTATGTAAAATATTTTATAGTAACCTCACCTGTTGATTTAAGTCATTGGTGGAAAGTTATGCCAAATATGGATATAAGTCTTGAAACTGCGCAAAGGTTTGTAGATGAAGGTAGAGGAAAGGATATACTTCCATTTTTGTTCGGTGGATTTTCTCCTATGTGTGCAGAGTCTGTCTTAAGTTTTTATAATGCAAAAAATCTTAAAAATTGCCCTGTGATTAGCAATGAAGGTGAAACGAGTTCTCTTTCTGCATTCCGTATAAACGGTTCTTTTGTAATAGGAGGCAGGGATTCATTAACAGACGGCGACCCTAAAGGGTTTCTGGAAAAAATAAATTCTTATTGCAGCAATCCTGAAAATAACCGAATAATTGTAATTCCTGATGCTTCACATATTTTCTTCGGAAAACATGAAAAATATGCAGAGGCAATTCTTGATTGCGTACTGCATCATTATGCACTTGTAAATGTTTAAATAAAAAATTTTTAGCTGCTGCATAAGTATGTTAAGAGATAGGTGTCAAAATAAAAAAAGCACCCGAAGGTGCTAATTTGTTAAATGGCGGGAACGACGAGGCTTGTCTTGCTCGTTCGCGTTTAACGGGTCTTCGGGTGACGCCTTTTATGACTTTGTCATATCGGCGTCAAGCCTCCGCCCTCAGCTCACTCGCGCCGAACTCTAATTTTGGAGTTCTTGCATCTATCATTCTAAAATTAAAAAAACCGCTCAATAAATTGGCGGCTTTTTTTAATTCGGGAACGACGAGGCTCGAACTCGCGACCTCATGCGTGACAGGTGTTATGTCTTATTTTTTACACTTTTTATATTTTTTACAAATTGTCCAAAATATTTAATATTAAAGGGTTTTCAGTCAACTTTTTAATATTGAATATTTTATATTTTTTATATTTTTCACAGTTTTTCCAAAAAATGTGAGCAAAATGTGAGCAAAAATTTATTCGAGCAAAAACTCATTTAACAAATTTTTTTTAAACCTGAAATTATCCCGTCTTAGTCCTTTTATAAAAGAAATTCTTTTAACACGTTCCGAAAACTTATTACTAAATATCATCATTGCATAAGTTTCTTTATTCTTTTGTAAATATATACTTTCAAATGCTTGAAGGTAAGAAGTTCTTTGCAAGTAATATTTTTTGTTATCTTTGTCTATTATTAACAAAAACCATATATGTTTCTCATCTTGAGTTTCATTATAATTACTGGAATTTAAATACTCTGTCATCATAACAACAGTATAAATATTTGTTTTAATTAATCAAATTTGGTATAATCAAAGAACCATGACCAATTCCGATACATTTAATACAAAAGAAAATATATTACTCTGCATTGACCAATCAATCAAAAAGGCAAGAGAGATTGAAAAGAAAAAATATCCTTATGCCATTTTAATTAATAATAAGAATGGTCAAAATATTAATGTTGATAGTTTTACTTGCCTTTCAAAAGACGGTTTTAAAACTATACCTGTTATAAAATATCCTAAGATTGATGATAAAGAAATAAAACTAGTTTATAATGAAAATGAACTTGTCAGCCTAATAAAAAAATAATTAATTTAATTATCTAGATAGAATTCTGGAGTTTACAAAAATATCATATGTTGATATAATTAATATGTATTATAAACTAGGTATAAGAATGGTTGAGAGCAATAATTTAAGAAATTATAAATTAGGTATAACTAAGTCACGTGAACTTGATGAAATATTAACTTATGTAATTACATCATTAATAGCTCTCATAGGTTGCTTTAACTTTAATTTAAGTATAAAAATCCCTATTCTTGTTATACTTAGTGCTTATTGTTTTATTACTAAAATACGAATTAATGCAATAAATACTGACAATAAATTTTTAGATGAAGAAATCATCCAGTTTAGAGAACTGGCTCAAGAATTAACTACTATTAAAACTATAAATAATAAAAAATTACAACAAGTTTCAAGTATAATAGTAGCTTTACATCGTACGGTAAACAATTTATCCGGATGTTTAATTAATAAAAATAATAGTTTTAACGAGGTTAAACAAGCCTTAAAGGATGCCTTTAAGGATATTAATAAAATACTATATAAATTTTATGCTGATTATCAAGAACATTTAACAATTGCATTATACTACCTTTGCCCACAAACAAATGAATATATGGATTTTATAAGCTATAAACTTGATAAAACCAATAAAGGAAGAATTTGGAATTTAGATGATAGTTCTCATATATGTCAAGCAGTTAGACAAATCAAATTGGATCCAAATATCAGAGATTTTGTCTATGATAATATTAATGAAGAACTTCCACCTGTTAAAAATTCAAGAGAAAATGATGAATCAGAATATGTATCTTCAATTTCAATCCCTATATTACGTCAAGGAGATGAGATTAAGGCTGTATTATCTATCACAAGTAACTATCCTAACCGTTTTAGAAATGCTAAAAGTGTTGATTTTCAAGAAGTACATATAAATAGGATATTTGTAGATTTGTTTTATGCAATATCTCAAATTATTGAAGTTGTATTAAAAAATAATATAACAGTGATTGAGCAAAATATAATAAAAGATATTTTGTCAGATTATAAAAAATCAGACAATGATAAATTGGAAGAAAAACATTTTAAATTACTTGATGATTTAACATCTAACTCTTCTGAAGTTGCACAATAAAACCATTAACATTTAAATGGTTATAAATAGCTTTTAAAGTTTCCTTTTCACAATCTTTAGAAGTATTTTGCAAATAATCTTTGCTATTTTGAGTAATTAGTTTTTCTTTGTTATCATTCATCGAAAAATACACCTTTCTTTGAATACATATTTATATAATGCCCTCTGACCTATAAAAATTTCTATTTTATTAATTAATGTTAAGTAATATACCCATATTTATATTATTATATTTATTAATAGTATTCAAGTAATTTACATTAACTTATAATATATTTTAATATATTTAGTATTTTTTAGGTCATCTTAATAGCCTATATTGATATTATTACTTGATTTGAGAAAATTTCAAGTGCACATTTTACTATTTATGAATTTATTTAGTGTATACATTTATGTTTATTTGTCTAAATACCATTTTGCTTTATTCCTAATAAAACTACCTATTTCATTAGGTGATAAATAGCTGAAAGGCGGTAAAAAGGTAATATCAGGTTTACCTGCACTTGTGGCATTTGGATGTGCTTTCCCGAATTCATAATGTGTCATAACTGTTTGTGGTGTTATAAGTATATTATATTTCTTTGAAAGTTCTGCTATCAGTTTAAAACATCTTTCACATTGAACTTTTGTAAGAGGATATTTACCAACATTTTTAGAGCTTGAAAAACCAGCCATACCACACATAGAAATTCCAATACTGCCTGTATTACCACCGCCCGTATGTGCCGCATAGCTTCCGTCATTGCAATTTTCATTGTCTTCAACTTTATGTATCCCATTATGTACTTTACCCAGACTATCAATAAGAAAATGATAGCATTCCTTTTCGTGTGCATTAGGTTGATTTGTTCCGGCAGTCCAGTGTATTATTATTCGTTTCATTTGCTTTTACTCCCTTCTAAAGCTACTTGTTTTAAGAATTTAACATCCTCAAGTATGATGTTTGTTTTTTCATCATTACGAACAAACTGTATTTTTAAATCTCTTACATCAGTTTCAAGAGCTGTTACCCTTGCAGGCAAACCATTAATGGTAAAAAACCAAAATAATGCTGTTACAATTAAGGGTATATATTCAAATAATAATTTTTTATTGTTCATCTGTACCTACTTAAATTTTCTGAATCTTTTAACAAAAAAATCGAAACGAAATTTGTCTTTCTTATTGAGAAATACTGCTTTTTCAGCAATTTCGATTGCTGATTCCGCATAATTACAAGCCCGTTCGCAATCGCGCTTATCGTCTATGACTTCCCGCCCTAATTGATTGTCGCTTGCAGAAGTCCGCCAGCTGAAAAAGTTAGCGAACATATCTGCAATTGATTTTAACAGTGCGCTATACATTATTCAGCTTTGCCCCTTGCACGTTCATCAAGAATGACATCAACAAGACCGAATGCAGCAACACAAAACGCTATAATAGCCTGTGTTAAGCCGTCAGAAACGACAACCCCGAATGTACCTAAAATTGTAAAAAGTCCTTTGTAGGTTGAGCTTTGAGTTAAGTAATTTAAAATAATGTCAAGAAATTTCATAGTTTCCCCCTTTAATATTCCTATATATTCCAAATGTTAATTTATTTGTGTTTCAGGCTGAAGATGTTCTAAATTATTCCAAGCAGTAACAAAATTTGCGTAAAATTGCATAAATTCCTCTTTTGTCATAGCTTTATTTTTAAATTGATTAGCAATAAGCCATTCTTCTGTGCATTGTTCATCCTGATTAAAATCAGGTTTAGTATAAAAAATTAAATAATCAGCTGGTAAAGAATTTAACACCAAGACTGCATTAAAAGCAGTATTAATGCTTTCAATAGCTGAACTGTATCCTCTGGGGACTTTTCTGTACCAGCCGATATTTGGTATTTCAAAAAATTCGGATTCAAACTTTACTTTTCGCTCTTTTGCAAGTTCTTTTTGATAATTTTCATTAATAACTGGATAGCCGTTTTTAATTATTTCGTATGCCTCAAGTGCAAACACTTCATTTTCTGTTTCATAAATAATTCTGTTGTTATTGTGATTATGTTCGACTATAAAATCAGCGTAATCTTTATCTGTATAAGGTTTTTCTATTTTATAACTCATTTTCACCTCCAATAATATATCCAGAAGCACTCCAGATTATGGGAACAGTAGATTGTGCGGAAGGAGTTGATACTGTATATATAAATTTATCACTGTTTCTGCTTACTATTGTAGCTATTCTTGACTGATTAGGATTACCGTCAGCCGAAGCATTTGAAGCTATCATATTTACTGTAAGTGGCACTTCATCATATTGCTTTATGAATGAAACGGTAACAGGTGAGTTATATCCAGCACTGGTAGTTCCTCCTTGTTCAAGCCAACCATCAGACCAAATTCTATACCAAGAGTTACCATTTCTATATTTTGAAGTTATATATGGGATTGATACATTGGAAAAATCAGTATTTGCTTTGTTTTCTAACGTCAATACTGCTTCATTAGCTTTGTCAGTTGCAATTTGAGCTTGTGTGGCAGCTAAAGAAATTTGTTTATTTCCTTCTTCCTGTATATTTGTAATAACCTCTAATTTAGTATTGTTGAATTCATTTATCACATTTTCTTTTTCAATCTCTATACTGTATAATGCATCATCAGCAGTAATCTTTGTCTTATTAGCGTAATATTTAGATGAATAATCTTCATTATTAACTATATCATTTGAAACAGCCCAATCTTTTGCTATTTTTGAATAATAATTTGACATATCAGAGCTGACATTTACTTGCATTGTATTTTTTAAAGAGGTAACGTGAATATTATTTGTCATAATATACCTTCAACTTTCTTAGGATATACAATTATTTTATTTTGTGTTGCAAAATTGCCATTTGAAATAAATAATGTATCTTCACTTAATGTTCCGGGTGTACATAATTTGACACCATAATAATAAGTTTCAAATGTTTTATTCATTGGAACCTCTAACAAATTGGTTAAATCAGCATTTACAGTTATTGCAACTGAATCTTTTTGTAGTGAATTAACCATTATCTCGTTACCTATTATATTTCTTTTTTTATCTTGAACAGCAAAGAAAAGCTTATAATTTTGGTCATTAGGTATCCCATTAATAACTAATTCGCCTGTATCCCCTTGATAAGTTGTTATCGTGCCGTCTGCATCAACTATAAATGGCATTAGTCCTCCAAATATTTAATATTCATTTTTAATCCTTATATTTAATTAGAAAATTAATTTTTACTCTGTCTACTGTAACTCTAGTAACATTGCTGTCATAAACACTTGAGCATTTTGAAGCATTGAAATTATATTGTTTATTTCCGTGAACTCTGCCATTACCCGGATCAACATCCCCAGTATCACCTCTAAATGATACTGCACCGCTTGCAATACAGCCTTCATAATTTGTACCGCCAGTAAAAGAAGCTGTTATATTGGGAATTTTACCTTTTTGAGTTGAACCGAAAGGCTCGGATGTGTTTTTAAAACCTTCAGGCACTTTATCTCTTAAATCAGGTATATTAAAATGGTAGTCATCAACTTGACCATACGTTGCTCCAATTTTGTCGTATAATTCGCTATAATCTTCAATGAGCAGACTTGCGCCATTACAAACTAAAAATGTTTCAGGAACAGTATCATAAGAAGCTAATTTAATATCACCAACTTTTAATGCACCTGAAGAAACATTAGATTTAAATTCTTCTAATTTTGTATTTAATTCTGTTCTTAAAATTTCAATATTTTTATTGATTTGTTCTAAAATAAAATTATTATTTTGGTTGGTTTCTGAAGCTTTAATTTTTTGACCAGCTACAAATGTAATTAATGAATTTGTACTCATATTCACCTCTAATAATATGTTAAAGGATTGCAAAACTGGCACTTATAATATTGCATTAATAACTTAAATATGTTATAAAAAATATGAAGGTAAAGGGGTAATTAATGAAAAAGATTATTTGTATTATGTGTTTATTATTGATAGGATGTCAGGCATACAGCACAGCTTGGAATCCTTCTGATGAAGTAAAGGCTATTAGGACTGTTAAGAACGCAAAAATTAAAGCAATAAATTATCAAATAAAAGAAAAAACTAATTATATACAAACAGTTATGTTAGACACTTCTCTTAATGAAAATGAAAAAGATGTAATATATAAAAATATAACTCAAGAAATAAATGAATTAAATCACCAAAAAAGTGCAATAGAAAAACAATATAAAAAAGATAAAAATAAATTAAAATAAGAAGTATTAAACAGAATATAATAGAAAATTAGAAGAACAAGAACGTTTAAGAGAGTTACAAATATTGAATTATAATCTACAATATCAAAATACACTTCAAGAACAACAAAATAGATTGTTAAGACAGCAAAATTATACAATAAATCAAACTCGCAAATATTAATTGACATTACGCCAGTATTATTAGTTTGTTAAATCAGCATTATTTTGTAAAATAATAGGGTAAATCCATTTTGGCACTTCTTTATTAAGGGCTTTGTATATAGCACCTAAGTTTTTAATAGAGCCTTTCCCCATTATTTTCGGACTTACAGTAGCCGCACCGGTAATTAACCCTCCCAAAGTACCTATTGGACCGCCTAATAATCCTCCAATTGCACCTCCGGTTGTTGTTGTAATTCCACTTCTCAATAAATTTTGGTATCCTTGCGATGAACCAGAACCACCACCTTGCCCCGGTGTAAATCGTTCTAAAGCTTCTCTGGCACGAATAACCTCTAAGTCATCCATAAAATTAATACCGGAATATTTTTGCAAATTATCCAAAGCTTCTTCTCTAGATATATCATTAAAGTTACTTAATAAGCGAGGATTTCTTTCATAAGCAGCGCTACCAACTAACCTGTTTATTTCATCAATATTTTTCTTTCCCGTTACTAAGGTTTTTGTATCTTTTAAGAATCTATCTGTTGGCTCTAAAAGCATGTCAACATTTTTTAATCTTCTGTCTAAACCGTTTTCAATATTTTTTTTAGTGCCATATTGTGAAAGTTTTCCACCAATTGTATTAGAATTAATTCCTCCTGCTCCTCCCAAATCATATTCAACATTTTTTATTAAAGCAAATTTATCATTTGCTTTAGCATAATTAGAGTCAATTTTCCTTAAGTAATCGTTTATTTTGTTAGCCATAGCTTTAGTGGTTGTATTTTTTATTCCGCCTGCTGCATCATAATTTGCAATATCATATAGTATTTCTTTAATATTATGCAGGTCAATGGGTTTAATATTATCTTTGGATAATAAATTATAAATTTCATTTATCTCACGATTTGAACGAATAATAGCTGGGTTAATTTCCCCACCGTTAGAATAATTATTTATTAAATCTTGAATTCCTGCTTTTAAATCTCCGATATTAATTTCTTCAGGGCTTAAATTCTCTAATGCTTCTTTTATATCATCTCCTGCTTTAGTTTTAATTTTTTCTAATCCTCGTTTTGCCTTTTGCCCAACACTATAAAACCTTTCGGCATAGCTTTCAGAATCAGGTAAATAACTTTTTGCTTCTTTTAATTTTTGCTCAATTGGTCTATATGCAGTTTCAGTATCAAATTTGCCATTAAAAATAGATTTGCCTGCTAACTCTTTGTTTAAAGCAAGGTCTAAGTATTTTTTAGGAACAGAGGTTAAGCCTTCAAGAGCTGTTGTGAACTTATTTTGAAAGCTAGGATTTTTTAAAATTTTCGTTGTTATCTTTGCCCCGCCATTCAGTATAGGAGGTAATACTGCTCCAAATGCAGCTAAACCTAAAGTATCAGATAGGTTCTCTTGCGATATGCCTTTGTGTTTTAAGCTTTCAAGACCGCCAATTATACCTCCTTGATAAGCACCTGTTAAACTTTTATTTATTAAACCGGCTCCTTTTATTCCTTGTATAGCTTTTAATTCAGGTAATGCTGAATATACAATCATATCTGTTGCAAAATCTTGTACAGGATGATTTGTATATTTTTGAAAATCTTCATTATTTAAATATTCTTTATTTTGCTTAAAAGCATTTGTAACAGATGTTTTGTTTTTCATTGCATTTATAGGAGCTGTTATTCCAGCTGCAATATTTCCTGCTACATTTTTGATTATACCTGAAGGAGTTAAATTAACAGTTTTTTTAACTCCACCCTGCAAGGGTTGTTGAAAAGATGCATCTTCAGTCATCTGAATATTTTGTATAGGTATATTATCGAATGTAACATCCGAGTATTCTTGTGGGTATTTTGCTACCATTTTTTGAGCAAGTTCTTTATTATCTAAATCATTATATTGTGGATATTTATTTTTAATTTTTTCGGCAAATTCATTATAATTCATTATCTTATCCCCAATGGATCATTAAAATCCGTTTTCCCTTTTTTAATATCTAATAAATCATATACAGCTTTAATTTTTGCTTCTTTTTGTTTATAAGAATCTGTAAGATTTGGTAGTGCTGCTTCAATACGTTTAATATCAAAATCAGAAAGTACTCCTTTTTCTCCTCCAAGTTTACGTGCAATTTGATTAAATAATAATGTTCGTTGAGCGTTAAAATTAGCTTCTTTTTCAGTCTGCGTACCTGTTAAATTTCTCAAAGCGCCAAATGTATAACTTTCTTGCTTAGAAGGCATGTCTTTAAATGTAGACCTGAAATTATCAAGTTGTTTTTCAATATCTCCATACTCATTATTACTATTTTTTATTTTTTCATTAAATTCTGCAACTTTCATTGCATTATTAAATTCATTTTGCTGTTGTTGTTCATTTAATCTTGCAAGATTTGTATTTGCATTCATGATTGTACCCATAGCGCCTGTATCATAAGCATTTGCTTTGTGAGGTGCTAAATATTGATTAACATCAGCATTTCTGGTGGCATTTGATTTTTGCAAGTCTTCAAAGCCTATACCATAATTTAACATGTGGTACTTTGCTTCTTCAGGTGAAATTGAACCATTATTTAAGCCTTGCATTATTAAATTTGCACGTTTGGTGTTATCTGAAGCTCCTGCTATGGCAGAGCGTAAAGCCAGTGAGTTATTTCTATAACTACTTAGCGCATAATTTTGGTATGTTTTATCATCTATGTAACCGTTAACATCTGAAGTATTTAAACCCATGTTTGATAATGATTTGCGATATAATTTATCTCTCATTACGTTTTGTTGATTGCCAACGCCAGCTTTCGCGCCATAAGCAGCCATTTCTAATGGAGAACCGCCAAAAGCCCCTATTGCAGCAGCAGTGATGCCCATTCTGCCCAAAGGACTATTAGCGAATTTTGCAGCAGTTCCTAATCCTTCCCCAATTCTAAATGCAATGCCTTTATTACTTCCGTTATCTGCAATTTTGTCATTCAAATTATCTAATTGAAAATTATTATGCATATTTTCATTGAAACCGCCTGCAATGTCGCGTAATAAACCTCCTTGTCGTGGGCTTGCATTAACACCTGATGAAATTTTAATATTTTCATTCTCATTGTCAATATAAGTAGATTGAGGATTGTGTAATTCTTCTTTTCCTAATAATCGTTCATTTAATGAAAATTTATGAGGTAAAGGTTTGTCTATAAGTTGTTCGTTTTCGTCAATTTGTAAATAAGGCAATACAATGTTTTTCTTTTTATTATTGAAGCCAAGGTCATTTATGCTAGATAACATTTGGGGGTTATCTCCAAGAATTTGTGCAAGTTTATTAGTTCCATTTCCCTGTAATGTATGAACTAAATTGCTGTTTTCAATTTTATTGTTGGCATTTTTTAACCAGTTAAATAATCTGTTATTCATTCCTACTCCTGTATTAATTTATAAATTAGAATTATTATAGGCATTACTTAAAGTGCTAGTATTAGAGCCAGACCCACTAAATAAATTGCCTATTTGAGTAGTAGGACTCCAAGTATTTGCTATATTCGAGAATGAGCTTGCACCATTAACAATATTATTAAATAATTGTTGTTTGGCTGTTTGGTCTGCATAAAATTTATTTAGATTATAGCTACTTACAGAGTTCGCATTTGATTGTGATGAATTATTTAAACCTGAAATATAATTATAAAGCGTATTAGAAGTATTTAATAAATTTGACAAATTATTTGCTTGCCTATTGTAATAGCTATCATATAAGTTTGCGGTTTTATCAGCTAATGTATTTGCAAAAGCATTTGTTGCAGCTTGTAATCCACTTGAACGCATTAAATTTTTATCTGCTAATTGAGATAATACAGAACTATCATAATTTTGCGCTGCGCTTTTATTCAATTGCTCTTGATACACTTTAAAATTAGCATCATTTGTGAAATCATTTGATAGCATTTGATTCATTGTTGAATTTAAGTTATTAGAAATAGTTGACATTGAATTTTTCATCCAGTTAGGAGCAGAATATGACGTACCATTTTTGCTACTTGTAGATGAACCAAATAAATTATCAGTTGTAGTAGATGTTGTTGCGTAATTTGGTGCTTTTTTACTTTTACCCATTGTTACCTCTATATTTTCTTACATAAATGGTATCTTTGTAATGTTTAAATCCTGCAATTTTTAACATATAAACCGCTTGCTTAAGATCTGTATCAGAGTATATGTCTTGTTTGTAGGCTTCACATACTGTAATTATTGCATTCTTATTATCTGGCATATTTTTGGGAACAGAAACTCCACTAAGAAATAAATTACCTTTTTCATCAGCAGTTATAAAAATAAAACCTTTTAATAAACCGTCTTTTTCTCCATAAAAACAATATAAATGGGGATTATTTATAATATGTTCATAAGAAAATAAGTCAGTATGCATTGGTCTTGTATCATAGAGTTTTTTGAACTCGTCATAATTTCTTATATGGTCAATAATCATTTAATGAAATCCTTAAAAATTAAATCATAAAGACTTTTTCGAGGCATGTACTTATTTTTTTGTCCAACTATTGAACCTATAAAATTATTTTTTATATCTCCTAAAGAATCCCACCCATTTTTATGTTTTATAAAATAGTCATCAACTTCTTTTGCTGTGCCTAATATATTTGTTAATATCGGGTTATATTTTTGTGTCATAGCAGCAGAACCAGCCATGTGCCTAAAAGTATTTCCTTGTTCATCTGTCATTGGCTGAATTTTATTCCTATAAGCATTAATTTCACCTTCAAAATTTTTAAAATCTCCATAATAATTACTTTTATTTTGAAAATTATTAACTATATCGTTTAGATTCATCTTGAAAAACTCCTTTATGAATGTTATAATATTCTCATGGAACAATCAAAAAAATATTATAAAAAAATATTATTATTTATACTTCTAATTTTTTGTGCGTATATCATTTATAATGTAGTATGGGCATTATTATTAGTTGTTCCTTACTATCATAAATTTGGTTACGTTCCTTTCTTTTAATTTTATTTTATTAATTACCTGCCTTTTGTTTTAGTTTTTGCTTTTACATTTTTTAGTTCAATAGAATTTATCGCAAAACCTTGCCCAGCTTGGTCTGTGTAAAATCGAATGCCAAGAGTATACCAAGTTTGAGGGGTAGAAATTTCAATAATTCTCTTTGAATATGGATTATCAGCTGCATAATAGGCATGTTCATAAGTTTCATTTTTCGGTATGACATTTACATCATTAGAATTTCCGTAAACAGCTTCACAAGAAACAGTAATTTTAACTCTTTTAGGATTTTTTTGTTTATTATTAACTGTTAACTCTACCCAAAAATCATTTAATTCATTGTCATTAAGGCATATTAAAAGTGGTGTCTTTTGCTTTTTTAAATTAGAATTAGAGCCCATATTTATAAAGGTAGTTCTATATTCACTTGGGAAAAATTGTTCATTGAAGTCATTGTTGATTTTTTCAAGATAAACAATGCCGCTGTCGCCTCCAGTTAAAACTTGATTGTCAGAAAGACATACACAATTAATATTTTGTTCTGTCCTTCTCAACCATTCTTGCTTGGTATAATCATAAATAAGAATTTTATCATCAATTAAGCACCAAATCTCATTATTTCCAGAATATATACATGAACACATTTTAAATTTTGATATGCTTTTGTTAAAATAAGACTGAACTTCTTTTGCTACTGGTCCTGACGGTCTAGTTTGTCCAGTATCAGTAATTTGCATGTAATAAATATTTTTTTGTTTAGGGTCATAAAAAAACAAATATGTATCGTGAATTGCAATACTCTGGTAGCTTAATGTTCCGTTCATAGATACTAACTCTAAGGAAGAATTAGAAGTATTAGGATTTCCTAATAATCTTGTGACATCAGAATCTGTAAATATAAATAATCCAGCTGAAAAGCCTACAATAGCTGTTACTTTTTTGCTAAAATCTATATACCAGCTGTCTGCTTTATCTTGAGGGTTATCATTCCAAGTATATATGTCATTTTGGTGTGATGCGTGCACTCCATATTCTGAGGATACAACGAGAAAGCCATTCCACTCCCACATTGCAAGCCAAGATATATTTCTGCCTAAAAAGTCGACTGCATTTATTTCTTTTACTTTTTCAGCTTTTGAAAAACATACAGAATATTGTTTTTTGCCGTTTGTAAATATAAATACATCATAAGCGCTTGAGGTCATAGTAAGTCCATTTGCTTTTGCGCTTAAAGGCAAGTCATCAATAATTATTGTAGCATTATTGATTGGATTAGCATAAAATAAAGTCCCTTTAGTGTCATTTTCTGCATAAATAAAATCGTATATAGTTTTATCTTGCTGGGATGAGAAAATATCAATTATTTTATATCCTTCAGGTAGTTCATAAATCCCTTTATTTCCTTTAGTAGATTTTATCCCAATTCCTGACCCTATATCAGATTGATATAAATCAATATTATTTGCTTTTATAGCCGAGATTATACCGTTTGAATTTACTCCGTTATATTCTCGTATACCTAAAAATTTATCATAAATTTGCGGATATAAACTTGTAGCCATATTCTAATTATGACAGCGCCAAAAACCGACAAATATTCAAATAACAATCCTTTGTTCAATATCTGTGGGGGTTGCAACTTTAATAAAGTTTTTCCAAGCTTCATTAAACTCATTTAAAATTGGTCGATAATTTTCATCCTGCTCATCTTTATTGTTTGTTGCCATTGTTCTTAATACAAGACAATCTGCGTATAAATATTCAAGGTATGAAGGCATATTTAAATAATCATCAGCATTTTTAAATTCGTTCAGTTGATTCCCATTTTTATCAAGAATAAATTTGTATGTATTATAAATTATTTTTAGATTGTAGGATTTATCAGGTGTAGGGTATAAAATAATGTTTGCATCAGGGTTATAATAATTAATATAAAAGCTTTGAGGTTCTCCTGTTTTTTCTTGGAGTATCTTATAATCTTGGATTTCAGTTAATTTAGCTAAATTATTTAAATTTACAATTTCTGATATTTGTCCGTCAATCATTGGATACTCAGAAATATTTTTTATTGTAGTAAATTCTTCGGTCAAAGATTTGAACGGGAAATCTCTCAAAGACATTAAGTATCTATGAGCAGCATTTAGCTCAGCAACTGCTGTTTGAGCTTCTTCGTTTCCAAAAACCATATCATCTTTATTAAAACCGCTCCAAGCTCTGTGACCTAAAATATCTAGAAAATTTTGCGCTGTAATAGTCATTTAATCCTCATTCTGTGTCTGTGTCAGTATCTGTGTCAGTATCTGTATCTGTATCTGTATTATTTAAAAGTAAATTATATAAATCGAGTTTTTTAGCACAGGAGGCGTAAGTTATACCTAATTTATTAAGTTCTGCTTTAAGTTCCGGAATTGTATAATCGTTCATTGTTTTTTTATTATTACCTAACAATCTTTCTTCATCTGAAGTTAAGTCATTTTCTAAATAAATGTTTTTTATTTTATCTTTTAAATCTTCATTGTATTTGACTGCTTCTAAAGTTCCTTTGAAATTAGCCAGCATTTCTAATCCTACATTATCATTAACTTGAAATATATAATTCGTATTAATATTTTTTATTGTAATCATTTATTATCCTTTAATATAAAGTGCAAGTAATAAATACCTGCACTTTATAATTTTTTACTATGCCTCTAAACCTGCGTGTTTTCCAACAGCATAAATGTTTCCGGTAAAACCAGTTTCATAATCAATATAGATTGAACTATCTGCTTGTTGAAATCTTGAAGGATTTTCAATTAGAATTACTATTGTTTTTCCACTAGCAACAGAAATTGTTTTATCACCTAATATAGCGTTATCAAAAACTCCTGCTTTAATTGTTAATTTTTTAGCAGCTTCCGCACTATTAGTTACAGTTATTTGTAATGAATTATCTTTACAGCCGAATGCACCAACAATTTCTGTACCATTAGCTTGTGTAATAGTGTTTGCTGATAATTCTTTTACAGCTATGCATCTTGATTCATCCAAAACAGGTTCAATTAAATTAATTTTATCTCTTGCCATTTCTTTTTGCCTTTCCACCGATTTACATCGATTTTTGTTAAACTTTAATATTTAATTTCATAGTGAGCATTTTCACCTAATGTTTATTCATAACTGCCTTCAGCTATGGACCAGCAGCAAGTACCAAGATATTTAGAGTTTGGAACACCTCTACCAAAGACGAATGTACCTTTAAATGCCTTATTTACGGATTCATCACGCATATAAGGTATTAAATCAAGTGATTTTTGTAAAGGAGCTGCAAATGTTCTGCCATCTACGGTAAATAAAGGATAATACAGTTTTGTATTTGCATTGTCTACTACTGCAACGTTGTTAGATTCATAAATTTTCCAACCAGCTTTTTCCGATACAAAACCAGTTTTAATATCTTTAACTTGTGATTCAGTATATTGAGACAAAGGCATTCCTAATGCCACTGCAACTGCTTCAGGAGGTAAATAACAAGACATTTTACCTGACTGGAAAACATTATTTCTTGACATTCTTACTTTCATATCAGCAAGAAATTTATAAAAATTGTCTTGAGTTAAAGCGTATGCACCGCCGTTTTTATCAATTTTAGAACCAGCCATTGTATACAATTGCCCTAATGCTGTATCCACAGCATCTCTGACTTGATATCTAGCATCTGCTGAATATTCGTCAATGAGTTTTGCAGCTTCATCAGAGGTTTGTGCGTTTTGAATTTGAATCTCTTTTGCTTTTTCAAGTTCAAAGTTAACATATAAGCCCTGATCTATCTTTACTTTTACTTCGGATTTATCTATTTTATCAGGAGCTTCAAGGTCACCGCCAGCCCATTTTTTAACATTAACTCTTGCAGGCATAATAACTTTTACTTCATCACCTTTATTTATGCCGTTTTTAAATTCTACTCTCGCGGCTTTACCAATAACAAGTTCTTTTTCAAGTCTTTTCTCAAAACTTGCAGCAATAGCTGTTGGAATCATTGAGTTTAAATTATATGTTTGTACCATCTTTTTAATCCTTTCTATTTGTTGTAAAAATTATCCCAGTATTCTTTTGTATTTATATCAGGTTTTTTGTCAGGAATGCTGGAAGTACCTGAAGGTACTTGTGACTTCTTTTTAATGGTATCAACATTATTTTGAGCTTGCATAGCTGTAATATAATCATTAACTGCTCTTTCGGTAATAGAGTTATACAACTTTTCAAATGTCTTCATGTCATCTAAATTTTTGATTACTCCAAGATTAAACATCGTTGACATAGCAGCAGATTTTGCAGAATTTAATTTTTGGGGATCATCAACTAAAATATCAGAAAGAAAATCCTTAAAATTGTTTTCAATGTCAGTACATAGTTGTTCTGTTTGCTGGATATGTTGTTGCATGTTTCTTTGTTTTAATTCATTTTGCAAACTTAATTTATAATTAAGCTTTTCAACTGCAACATTTTCAATAAAATCATTAGGAAATAATTCTTTTGCATGATTTAAATAAATTTCATTTCCAGTCGAGTAGTAATTATTTAATGCTTCTCTTGCAGTTTCATAATGTTCAGGTGCAACTTTTGATAAATTGTTAGCGTAGATTTCAAACTCTTTAACAATAATTTTTTGCGCAATTTCTTGGGATTCAATACTATCAAATCCTTTGGCTTTGGCTTCTTCTAACTTTGCACTTTGCTCTAATTGCTGTTGTTTTTCCAGTTGTGATTTATACTCATCAATTTTAGCTTGGAGTTCATTAATATAACTTGTTTGTGAGCCATATCCTTTTTCCAATTCTTCAACAGAGTTGTATTTACCAGCATATTTTCTTTCTTCAGCTTCTGCATTTTCTTTAGTTTCGGCTGTTTTTCCTTCTGCTCCCGGCTCAAGTTCTTCGGTTACCTCAAGATTAGAGGGCGTGTCACTTTCAGAGGTTACGGTTTCAGTTTCAACAGGTTGCGAATCGATAATGTCTTCATCCATTAATTATTCTCCTTTTGCTGTTTTACATTTTCATATTCTTCTGGAATATCTTTAATTGCCTTAAATAGCATACACATTCCTTTAATAATATTTGCATCTATATTTGTATTTGATAGCTCTGTTATTACGTTAGAGATAAAATCTTCAAGATATTTCCCCTCATCGCTTTGTAAAAAACATTTTAGTTTTACTAATCTTTCTAAATTTTCCATAAAATAATTTTATCTCCTTTTAAATCTGGCATTAAGCTGCTATATTTTTATTATTATCCTGTACTGGTTTTAATTGTTGAGCTTCTGATGCAATCATTTGTATAAATTGATTTTGAATTTCCACAGGCATTTCTTTCAATTGCTCGTATGCTGACGTTAATTGATTATCAGGCATAAAGAACATATCAGAGTTATCAAAACCTATCATTTCAACAGCTTTTCTAATGGCTGCTTTCCAATCAATCATATTAAATAATTGAGGATTTTCTCCTACGGATTTCAACAATTGATATAATTCATTGAATCTGCTTTTTTGGTCATTTATAGCATTTCTGTCATCATATATGTAATTATATTGTGCTTGTCTAATTTCATTTGTAATAATACTGATAATATTATTTCCTTTTTCCTTAACATATATTTTTTCATTACCTTCTTTAAACATAGCGAGTAATTCTGCAATGTTTTCAATGATAGGAATAATCGCATTTTCATTTATAATATCCAATTCTTTCGCTATTGTTGCAGTTGCTCCTTTGTCAACATAAGATAATTCAGTAGCCGTTCGTTTTGTTGAGGTTATATTACCAAGCATATTAGAATTAACGTTAGTTACATCGCTTATATTTTGGTCGAGACTACCTATAAATGTTGGTAAATTATTTGAATATCCTAGAGTAAGTGCAGTAGGAAAGTTGCCAGCCCAGCCATTTTTGTATTTTATTAACTTGCCCGGAGATACTTTTATTTCGGTCTTATTTTTTTCAAAAAACATTTCATCAACCCAAGAAGGCGGATTAAGAGCAAGTTGCTGCATATCAATTGCTGTATTAATCATTTTTTCTTGTTCTTTTATAAGGTGATAAGCTCCTTTTAACTGAGGAATTCCTCTGCCTGTTAATGGATCAATTTCAATAGCACACCAAATAAATGGATTAATAAATAAAGGATTTTCCTCAAATCTTGCGACATAAACACCCGCAATTATTTCAGCAATGTAGTTTTTGTATAATTTTCCACAAATTTTAAAGTCGCCGTGACAATATAATATTTCTACTTTTTCACCGTATATATCTTCGTCTGTCAAATCAGCAATAGTTTTATTTCCCTCTGGATTTTTATTGCTATTGCATATTTGCTTAAGGTTTTCTTTTTCTTCATCTGTTAAGGAATAATCTTTGTTGTTTACGATATTTTCATAAGTTTCAAATCTTTTGTAAATTTTAATGCAGCTGTCCCATTGCTTTTTATTGCCATACTCATAATAATTATGGTCAAAAACAAACATAAACGGACTAATAGCCTTTACTCTTGCATTTTCATAGTAAGGTAATTCAATAACTTTATTAGATACATTTGCAGGTAAATTAATAAATCGTTTTAAAGTTTCTAAAATAAAGCCGTTTTGTGACCTTCTTCTTATAACTTTTGTTCTTTCTTCCCAGTCAGTAATAAACACCATTTCGCCAATGTCTAATAAATCTTCAATAGCTCGGTCAAAAGCCTTGCCTATTTTCATTTTTTCTAAGCTATTAACAATCGATGCTTTTTGTAATTTTGCATTATGTTCACTAATTTCATCAGTACCTCTCACATTAAACATTTGTTGCGGGTTAGACCATATTTCTCGCCACATAGCGGCTTTCTTTGCCTGTTTTATAGTTCTAAGTTTGTTTAATTTGATATCTGCTTTCCAATAATCCTCGTCACTTTTTTTCTTAAAAGAATAATGCATGTAAACTTCATCCATTATCATTTTTGCATCATCAAACTGCGATTGTCTGTCGTCATTCCAACTTTGATATTTTGTTGAAATGTCTTTAGCAAATTCTATTCTTTGTTCATAAGTAAGACTTTTTTGTTCTTGAATTTCCTCTTGAATTCTTTCCATTTTTACCTCACTAAATATATCTTAGCGAATTGTAAAAGAGGCATTAATTTAACCTGATAGGAAAGTAGTAATCAGCAGGATAAGTAAAAGCGTCAAAAGGATGTATTAAAAACTTCTTCTGAGGATCAGCTTTAATATCATTAATTGTTGGCTCATCAATTTTAGAAGTACCAGCTTTATATTTTACATTTTTAATATTGTAAATGCACCACTTACATTTAGAATCAAAAAATACTCTGCGTTTGCCGTTTGTATCCAGAACAAGCTCATTAAATGCTGCAATTCTGTTCTTTTTTAAAGGATTACCTCTTTTAATTTCAATTTCAACTTCTCGGTTATAATACCTTTCAAGAATATTTTTAATCTGTACATAGTTTGTGATATCAGGATTTTGAGCAGCAACATTTTTATAGTTGCCTGAAGCATCACCATTTATTATAATCCCACCTTTATGATTGGGAAAACGCCTGATAACTTCATTTGCACATATAGGGGTAGTTGTATTTTCAATAATAAGTTCATCAAAAAAGAATAGTTTATTTTGTGTTTTATGAAAGAAAACCCAACACATAGGGTCTACGTTAAAATCACAAGATATATGTAAATCCATATCGGGCTGATAAAATATAGGTTTTATGTTATCGTTTGTGAAATGTTTTACAACAGTATGAGCTGATAAATCAGGAGCTTTATTTAAATATTCTTCTTCATATTCTTCAGGCTTATGTAATTTTTTTAAATTGGCACGTGTTAAAAACTCTTGAGAAAGAAAGCCTGCTTGTTCCAGTTCAGGATAATTAACTTCAATGAAATATGTACCTTCAGGCGCTGTCATAGTCTGATAATCAAGATATAGAACGTCTTCTACGGGTAAATTGTCAGAAATTCTATTATACAATACTATGAGTACGGAACCTGCTTTCCTTAATGTAGCAACAAGAGCTTTTAATACAGGTTTTGATACAGCTTGAGCTTCATCAATGACAAAAAAATCTGTTGAGGATGCTATCCCCTTAAGATTTTCGATAGATTTAGCATTAACTTGTTTTAAGCCTTTAAAAAATATTCTAGAGCCGTTAGCATGTCTTATTTCGGTTTTAAGAGAAGAAAATCCCCGCCCTTCAAATTCATTTGCAATAATATCATCAATTTCAGCTTTAACAGAATCTTCTAATGATTCTTTTGTTTCTCTAAAAAAACAACAATTCTTTTTCCTTTCAATTAGACATTTTAAAACGCCTCTAATAGTATGTTGAGTTTTACCACCTCCTCTACCGCCTGTTTCAGCGATTGTATGAAATTCAGAATTATTTAATTGCAGTAATGGATAATATTTATAATAAAATTTCATGTTTTACTTGCTTTCATTATTTTGATTACCTACAATTTCAATTTTTAATGCTGATGTTGGGAAGTCGATTAGTGGCTTTTGTTCAATTTTAGTATTAAATTCCTCCTTGCATTTTCTTTCTAAATACCATTGTGCTACTTTTGCATCTTCAAGATTATCAAGAATTGTTTTTTTAGCCTTTAAGATTGGTTTCATTTTTAAAAGAGCTTTGCGCTCGGAAAATTGTGGATTCTTTTTACAATAATCATAAAGAGTATCAGGGTTAATATCGGCATAAAAACAAGCTTCAGAATCACTACAACCAAGAGCAAAAGCTTCTTCAAGTTTTCCGATTGTTACATTTGTCATTTTAGTAGGTCTTGCCATTTATTCTGCCTTTTGCATCCAACATTTGAGATTTTTTAATCCATATTAAGCTTTACTTTATTATAAGACTGTTTAAAACTGGCAATATATCTATAATACAACCTCTTTAGTTTTTATCTTTCGCAATAATTGAATATGCGTTATTAATCTTTCTTTTATAGATAATAATTCAGTATTGATAATTTCTAACTGATTACCATAATCTTTATCAAAATAAATCCTATAACCTTTTGTTTCAAGTTCTTCTATACGGAATATGATATCTGCATCCGATAAAGATATATCTTTTTCACTTTTAATACGATTTATGTAATCTTCAGTTGCATAAGCAGGCAAATTAGCGTAAAAATAAAGCTTTTCATATAATTTGTGTAATGTTTTTAGTCTAAAAATATGTTTTTCATCACCGTTATGTTTTTTATTTTTATCATCATCCAAAATATAACATAATTTGCGTATTTTATATTCATCAAATCTAGAGAAAGATAAAATAATTTTTTTATCTAAATCAGGATATAGATTAAAAAGTCTTAAATAATTTTTGCTTTGTACAGCATCGCAAATAAAATGATATTTAGTAAAATCATAGGCATAAACAGAATAAAACTTTTTCCATATAGGTTTATGGCGAACTCTTTTAGAGGATTTAGTTTCGCAATCAAATAACTTAGTTTGTATAATATCCATCATCTGAAAAACCAAATATAAGTACCATTATAATGAGAATAACAAAATAAATACAAAAAAATATCGTTCTAAATACTTATAGAACGATATTCCCACCTTCTGAGAAAACTCTCTACTCTGATAATGTGTTTATCAGAGTTTTTATTTAAATAGTTTTTTTGAATTTAATAAATATCTTTGTTATACATAATCCAAACATCAATGCCAAGAGGGCAGCAAACAGTTTTGAGCCGTTTTAAGTATATTTCTTCCTTTTGAGGGTTTTCTATAATTAATACTATACCTGGTTTTTTATTAGTCATATAAGAATAATATAAAGCTTGTCCTATACTTTCAGCCCATTTTTCAGCAAAATCAAATTCAATAGCATGGGTTTTGGTCAAGCAGTCAATTCTAGTGCAATCAGGCAGTCTAAATTCTGTTATACCGTTGTTTTTTGTACACCAAATGTTTTGATAATCCTTTTCAAGATAGAGATGCTTTGCATCACAAGAATTGAATAAAAAAATGAATAAGAAAAATATATATACAAAGGCTTTTTGCATATCATAATCTTAACTCTGTAAAATAAATGTATATATAGTCCGAGTTTCTCTAAAAAAATAGTCCATATATATGATAATTAAAATAAAAAATAATTCCTCTTGTGTGGTATATTTAACATAAAGTTGGAAATAAAGAAAAAAATAGATTATATTTTTAGTGTTGGATTATGAAAGGATAGTTATGAGAAATATTAACTTATTATTTAGTGATGCAAAAGACTTTTTGTCTAGTGAATTAAATCGTGTATTTGTTGCAGTTGTCCTAATCGGTATTATTCTAGGTTTAATAATTTATAATGGTACTACTGCAATACTTAAATCAAATTCTGAAATTTTAAAATCAAATAAAGAATTAATGCAAAAAATTGAAAAAACGAAAGATAGAGTTGATTTTAGATATTTTAATACAACAACAAGTTTAGAACAGATTCATAATGTAAAAATAGATACTCACAACGGAGAACTTAAAAAATAGATTATTCATTATATTTATTTTTATCAAAGATTAGATCTAATTTTATTGCAATGTTAACATATCGTTTATACCACATGTTAGCATATAAAATGAAAAATAAAATCAAAATATATTGTAAAATTGATAAATAGTTCATTGTTAAAAAAATAATTATAAATAAAGCTATAAATGTACTATTATAATTATACATTTGTATATAACGTTTATAATATTCTCCTTCCAAATTATCAAATTCAGTATATAATTTGCAATCTTTAATCTCTTGTTTAGCTTGAAAATACTGTATTGTCCACACTATGTATGCACCTAAAATTATTGAAAAAGGGATTTTTGCATAATAATCTGAATAAAAAATACTTGCAATGATTAAAGGTAAAAGCCATAAAATAATTTTAAATAATATAGGTAATATTTTTTTTAAAGCTAAATAACCAGTTTCAAAAATTTTTTTGTTAAATTTTATTGAAGAAGAATTATCTAATGAATAATCATGATGTAATAGATAATGTTCTTTACGTTTTTTCCATACAGAATGTAAATAACAATTAAAATAAAAACGGATTAACCTTATAGGATTATAATTTGTTTTATTTTTATATTTATTTAAATCAAATGGCATGTTTACCCCACATAATTATATTAGAACTTGATTTATTAGATATCAATCTCCATAAAGAAGATAATCAATAGACACTTTAAAATTTTGTTTTAGTCTGTTAAGGATATCTAAATCAGGTTTTATTTTACCTGTAATTAATTTTATATAATCATTTTCTGATATTTTTAGAAGAATAGACATTTCTCTATCTAAAAAATTATGCTTAGCTTGCAGTTCTGATAATCTTTTTCCGAACTGTGAGCTTTTTGTATCTACTGATGTGTCGTTTTGTCGTTCACCTGAATTTATATCAGGGTTTATAAACATATTTCCCTCGCCAGTAAAAAGCCAAAATGGGTTTACATTACAAATTAATACAAGTTTTATTATTAAATCTGCTGAAATTTTTCTTTGACCAGTTTCGTATCTTAAATAAGTTGTTTGAGGTATATTAAGTTTTTTTGCAAAGGCGTTTCCGCTTTGTTTTAAAGCGTTTCTGAGTTCTATTAATCTGTTAAGTATATATTTTTCATCCATAATTATGACAATTGGCATTGACTTTTTATGACAAATGTCATATAATGAATTTGTCAGTACCGAAATAATAAATCAATTTAATAAATAATATTTCAAAACTGACATAAGTTCAACTGAATATTACCAAAAGTTAAGCGGCTTGAGCCTACCAAGCATAAAAAGGGGAATTGCAAAGCATAACAAAGGTCTTTAAAGTTGATGAATATACAGAAGGTTGAGCAAATCCAATAATCCGTTTGTTGTTAAACAACGGTGAAATAAGCCTGTTTAAGGCTTGGCTCGGCTATGGAAAATTTTGCACATTGACAATTACATAGCATAAAACGACTGATGCAAAGTAAGACGACCATTTTGCATGGATAGCCTTTTAATAGTCAAAAGGGGCTTTAATCGGACTGAAAGCTATAAACAGCGTGGCAAAGTAAGAAAATTTTTAATCAGTCCTGTAATTTTTTCTAAATATATGAATAAGATTGCAGGATTGCTATAAGAATTTAAAAGGAGAATATATGAATTATGTCGCACATGACTGCCGTAACAGTAGACTGTCAGAGCGCAGTAATAATTATTGTGATAATCGCTGGATAGACAAAGATTTAACCCACGCCGCAACACAAATTCCAACTTGGAAATACTGTAAGAATTGCTGTAAAAAGCTTGGTATTGATTTTGAGAAACAAAAACCTTCTGATTATATGAGCAAAAAAGAAAAAGAAATGAGAAGTGTAAATTTATCTAAAGGGATAAAACAAAACATCAAATCTGAATTGGAATTTATCGGTCAATTTTAAGATTTTATCCCATGACAGGTATAAATTATCATCCGAAGAATTTCACCCGCCTTAAAAACGATTTTCTTAATTTATTTGAAAAGAGCCGAATCTTTTCACCTTGCCCTGTATGTTATATATAAACCTAATTTCAAGTCTATGCAGGGCATTTTAAAAGGATTTTGTCGGGGCTTTATTTTCATAATTGCTCTTAACAAGTTAAGCCCCGTTTCCCTAAATAATTATGAAAGGAGTTATATATGGGTAAACTAATTAAAATTACAAATGCAATTCAAAAAGAAACATACGAAAAACGTAAAAGATATTTAAGAAACAAATTAATTGATTATTACGACACAATTAATATGGGGAAAGTTTCCATACCTTCATTTGTACTTGCAGATATGGATATTAAAAGATGCGAAAAGGAAAAAACAGTTAATAAATGGTACAAACGCTTGAGAGAGGCTTAGTACTATGGCAGGTGAAAATAATTTTTATAAACTCGATTCATTTAATTATGACACAGAGCTTGAAAGCTTATTAGCTACAAGTTCTTTTTCTTTAGATGATTGCGAGAAACTTTACCAAAATAAAAAGATGAGTAAAGAAGATTTTGAATATTGCAAAGATTGGTTTGAATTTTACAAGTAAGAAAGGACACAAAATGAACTATTTAGCAGAACAAAATGACAAACAGAATTTAACCAGTATGCCTAATGTCGGACAGGAAATTGAAAAGGCAAGAGCTTTACAAGAAGTACAAGGGGCAATTTTTATGGCTCGACAGTTCCCGAGAAATGAAATGCAGGCACAGCGTAAAATTATGGAATCCGCCAAAAGACTAACATTAGCAGAAAAAGCAACTTATTGTTATCCTCGTGGCGGTCAGCAGATTAAAGGTCCATCAGTCAGAGCAGCGGAGGCTATCGCCAAATACTGGGGAAATATAAGCTATGGTATTAAAGAACTTAGTCAAAATACAGCAGAACACACCTCAGAGGTTCTGGCGTTTGCGTGGGATTTAGAAAGCAATGTAAGGGCTGAAAGAATTTTTAAAGTTCCACATACAAGATATACAAAAAACGGTGGTAATACAATATTGACAGACCCTAGAGATATTTATGAACGTATCGTAAATGACGGTGCAAGACGTAAAAGAGCTGTTCTTTTAGAAATTTTACCCGGCGATGTTGTTGAGGACTTCCTTAACGAATGTGAAAAAACTCTTATTGGCTCAAATACAAAGCCTTTAAAAGAACGAATAACCGATATGCTCAAATTATTTGAAGAATTGGGCGTAACACAGGAGATGTTAGAACAGCGTATCGGCACTAAATGTGACAATTTTATTGCTAAAAATATTGTTGATTTAGGTAGTATATACAATTCAATCAAAAATAATTTTGCACCAATTGAAAAATATTTTGAAGTTCCCTCAGCAGCAGAAAAACAAAAAGAGGTAGCTGAAGCTAAATTATTAAAATCATCAGGTAAAGACGGCAAAAAGAAAACTTATGAACCTGCTCAAGAAGAAATAGAACAGCTGGAAGAAATTTACGGTGAAAGAAATGAAACTAACGAATAAAAATTATTATTCACAAAAAGCAAATCAGACATATTTCAGCGTTTCGCAAGTAAAAGACTTCTTGAAATGTGAAGCTTATGCAATGGCAAAAATCAACGGGGAGTGGGTAGAACCACCCACTCCCCCGATGTTAATCGGGTCATATGTAGATAGCTACTTTGAGGGTACATTAGAGTACTTCAAAGACCACACTCCTGAAATCTTTAAAAAAGATGGGAGCTTAAAATCTGATTATTTGAAAGCTGAAAAGATAATAGAGCGGGTAGAAAAAGAGCCGTTATTTATGAGCTGTATGTCAGGTGAAAAACAGGTCATAATGACAGGTGAACTTTTCGGGGCAAACTGGAAAATCAAAATGGACAGCTATAAACCTCATGAGGCAATAGTAGATTTAAAGGTTGTTCAAAAACTTAGAGATATTTCCTACAAAAACGGCTGGAAACAAAGTTTTATTGAGAAATGGGGCTATGATTTACAGCTGGGAATTTATCAGGAAATAGTCAGACAAAACACCGGCGAAACCTTAGATTGCATTATAGCCGCAGTAGATAAACAGGATTATCCTGATTTGGATTGTATTTTAATCCCTGATGAACAATTAGAGTTTCAACGAAAGCAATTAAGTTGGAAAATGCAGCGGATTATAGATGTCAAAAACTTTAATGCAGAACCGAAACGATGCGGGCATTGTGATTACTGCAGGGCAACAAAACAATTAGAAAAGCTTATATTACCTGATGATTTAATTGTTTTTAATGCGTCATAGAAAGGATACAGCAATGAGTGAAATAGATTTTGAACTTTTGGAGCAAATGATTCAGTGCGCCAAAAGGGAAGTTGCTTTAAGATGCAGAGTTTATCCGGGCTTGGTTGCAAAAGGGAAAATGTCATTTGAAGAAGCTGAAAAAGAAAAGGCTTTAATGTATTCAATACAAAAAGCACTACAAAAAATTTATGACGGAACAGCTCCAAAGCCTGTACAACAATCATTTTTGAATGCACAGGACTATATAAAACCCAAGCGATGGTACGGATAAAAGGGGAGAAGTTATGGAAGAAAAAATCAAAGGTGGTTACATTCTTCTTTCTCGAAACATTATTGAATCACAGATATGGCAAAAACCGCCCGAATACCTTAAAATCTGGATTTATATTTTAAGTCGGGTAAATTGGAAAAAGTCAAAAAATAACGATATTGGTGAAGATTTGTTTAATTTTCGTCAAGAAAAAATCCCCGGAGTAAAGCTTACGCAGGTGTATGATTTCCTGAGATGGGCGAAAATAGCGAACTCCAGAGACCTAACAACACAGATTACAACACAGAAAACAACACGCGGAATACGCCTCAAAGTCACTAAATATGCATATTATCAGGATGTAAAAAATTACCAATTCCAACGCACATTCCAAGACAGTTTCCAACACATTTCCAACACTATACCAAAAACATTAAACAATAATACTAAAGAATATATATATAACACACACACTAGTAAAAAAAGTGTGTGTGAGGAAAATAAAAATCTTTCAGCAGAAGATTTAATCATTTTAAAAAAGTATGCCAAAGAAAATGGAGCAAAAAAAATAAAACCTTACGTTGCAAAATTAATTGAAAACGGAGGATATCTCAACATTCTCAAAGAAGAAAAAGAGAAAACAGCTAAAGACAAACGGTTAAAGCAAAAGGAAGTTATTCCGCCGTCTGAAAAAATTGATAAATCTACACCTGAAGAAGATAAAGCGGGATTGAAGCTATTGCGAGAAACAGTACAAAATATCAGAAAGAGAGGTTAGAACAATGACAAAAACAGCAGTAAAAGAAAAAGAGAGCACTACACAAAGCAAGAATTTGATGTTTATTCAGAAAGTAAAGGTCAATAATGACAATACAGCAACTATTGTTTATAAAACATCAAACGATTTATCAGCACAAGAAGTAAATTTCACAGGTAAAGACCAAATTACAGAAGATTTTGCAAAAGCATTTCAAAAAGCAGTTAGCGGATTTATAAATTGTATTCCTAAATTAGCTTCTGAAACATCTAAGATTACAATGAATGTTATTAGATTTGATTACGGGAAATGTGACTTTCTGGAAAGAGCTTTATACTCTATCAAATATTCTTTTAATGACCAAAATAATGCAGTAATAAATATTTCAACTCCGTTATTACCTATCTATAAAGAAGGTTACGAAAATACTTTTTGTATTTCAGGTAAAGATGAAGAAGATTTGCATGAAGTAATTAAAAAGGCAAAGGCATATATAAATGGGGAAACCAGAACCAAACAAATGAAACTTGTAGTTGATAATACAGAAAACTAAACTTTTACAATAATCAGGAGAGGAAAATGATAGAGTTTACAATTCCAGTTAAGCCGGTAACAAAAAAGAATAATCAAAGAATTATTCCAATAAGAACTAAAACAGGGAAAGTCAGACATATTCCATTACCTTCAAAAGACTTTGAAGAATTTGAAAAGAAATGTATTCCTTATTTTTTCAGAGTTAAAAGTGAAGCTGGAATTGTAAACTACCCAATTAATATGAGATGTGTATTTTATGTTGAAAAACGCTTAAGGTACGATTTGACAAACTTATTAGAGGCAATAGATGATGCTATGGTAAAGTCAGGCTTACTAATAGATGACAATCGGGATATTATCGCTGGGCACGATGGTTCAAGAGTTTTTCACGATAAATATAATCCAAGAATAGAAGTACAGATAACAGAAATAAAAAATTACTCACAATGGAAAGTCACAACTTTAGAACAAAAAAAGCTTATATAGGAAAGAAAAAATGAAAGAGAAATCAAGAAAAACAAAAATAACCCCGAAAGAAGTAAAAATAATTGAATTAATAGCTTCCGGTTATACAGATAAAGAAATAGCTAAAATTATGAATACTTCTTATTCATCAATAAGAGGGCTTTTTAACACTTTATTAATAAAAACTGGGACAGTTAATAGACCTCATTTAGTTAGCTGGTCATATCGGGAAAAGATTATAAAAAATGTATAAATGACTATATAGAAGGGGGAAAAAGAGAAAAATGAAAAAAATACGTAAATTGACAACTCGTGAAATAGAAATTATAAAGCTTAAGTGTAAAGGGTTTGTTGATAAAAAAATAGCTACCTCTTTAGGCATATCATATGGCACAGTGAGAAACCATATAGACAAAGCGAAATTAAAAATGAATTGTTCTAATACAGCTCAATTAGCGTTGGTTTTACAAGATGCAGGACTTATAAACGGAGAATATTTAAATGTTAAGTATTAATGACATAAATATGCTTGCTGCTCAAAATGAGGGTTACAGGGAACAAAATAAGCACTTACAGCAAGAGAATATAAACCTAAGAAATGCTTATAAAGAGCTTGAGAAAAAATATAATGAACTAAGTAAGAATGATTTAGTAAAAAAGTTAAATGAATTAAAAACAGAATGTAAAGTAGAAAGAATAAGAAACAGAAACCTTATGAAAAGACTTTATCGCAATAACTTAACTTTAAAATCATAAATTGATATTACATGAAAAAAGGAAAATACAATGACAGATAAACATTTTAAACTTCGAGAAGATTTAAGCATTACCTTTTTGGGTAGAAAATTATTTAGAATTGAAGCTACAAAAGATTTAAAAAAACATAACGTAAAAGCAGGTGATATTGGCGGTTACATAGAAAAAGAAAGCAACCTTTCTGGTAATGCTTGGGTCTATGGTGATGCTAAGGTCTATGATAATGCAGAGGTCTATGGTGATGCTAAGGTCTGTGGCGACACAATATCTAAAAGCGATGATTTATATAACATTACCACAGATAGAAGGGATTTTAAATGAAAAGTAGTTTGTCACAAAAAGAAAAGGCTTTTATTAAGAGTAACGCAAAATATTTTTATATAGAAGAATTAGCTAGAATGTTTTTATGTGATAGAAAAACTATATGTAATTATTGTTATTATCACAATATATCGTTTAAATCGACTAGATTAACGCAAGATAATATTGATTATATTTTAAATTATCATAATAAATTTACGGTTGATGAATTAGCAGATAAATTGCAAACTAAAAAAGCTAATATTGAAAGAATTTACAGAAAATTTGGTTTAAATAAAGTAAAAAAAGAAAAACCTGATACTAAATTTACAAAAAGGGAATTAGAAGTTATTAATCTAATTTGTAAAAAAGGAGTTTTTAAGCCTAGGAAATTAGCAGAGCTATTATATATATCATTTTCAACGGTAAAGACTCATATAAGCAATATTTATATTAAAACAAACTGTAATTCTTTAGCAGAACTTATTTACAAATATTATAACAAGCAACTAATCAGTGAAAGTGAGGAATAAATGAGCGAATATTGTAAGAACTGCGAACAGCTTAAAAAAGAAAATGAATACCTTAAAGAATGGAGGAGACATTCGGCAACTTGCCAAGAATGTTATGAAGATGGGTACCAAGACGGACTTAGAAATAATAAAAAGCTTATAGAGTATAAGCACGCCCTTGGGGAGATTGAGAAAGTTGCAAACTGTTCAGATTGTTTACCTTGCCTTGAACATTATTGCGATTGCGAAAATTGTAATGATGAAAGCACAGACAATGGAGAACGCTGTATGCAATATGGATTGGAAAAAATCCTCGACATCATCAGCAAGGCGAGGGAGTAGGAAGGATGAAGACAGAAAAAGAAGTTCTAAATATGAAAAGCAAGTATGAAAAGGAAATGGATACTAAACCTTTTTTTATTGCAATGTCAAGTGCTGAAAGAGCAGCGGACTATGGGTTTATAAAAGGGGTTGTTACAACATGCGAGTGGTTTTTACTTAAAAATGGAAAGGAGTAAAAAAATGAAAAGCTTAATAATAGGCATAATAACAGGATTACTTTTGAACGGAGCAATTGTTTTTGCTCAAGAGAAGATTGTAATAAATCCTTTGCAATATGTTAAAAGCACTGACCAGTATGGATATATTTATACAACAAAGGTTTCAACGCCCGAAGGTATGTATAGAATTTTTGTATTTGAAGGTCATAAAAAGGGTGGCATTACCGCTGTGAAGATAAAATAGGAGAAGAAGAATGAAAACAAAATCAAAAGTATCAAATATAAATCATCTTTCAGTCGAAGAATTCAATAAATTATATCCGATAGGAACGAAAGTAAAATATTATCCTGTATATTCTTTCCCTGAATTTGAGATTACAGAAACAGACAGCAAAGCATACGAAATGTGCGGGATGAAAATGGTAAGTTTGACGAGAGGTCATGGCGGATACTGCTTTGATAACATTTTTGTTATTAAGGAAGGTGAGTAAATGCTTAATTTTTTAGAAACTTTATTTATAGGAGCTGTAATTTTATTTCTAATATTTTTAACCTACGCTTCTATTATAGATACAAACTCAAGAATAGCATTTTGGGCAACCGTAATTTTGCTTGTGCTGTCTTATATATTGGGCTCTTTATTTAGGTGGATATTACAAATTTAGATTAAGGAAAAGAAATGATAATAACAAAACAATCAGACCTTATTTATAAGGATTGCATAATTATTCCTTTTGAAAATTTAGAGGGAAAGATTATAGCAATAACTCAAAGTAAAAGAGGAACAGAATTTGAAGTTCGTTATTTTTTTGGAGGCGAGTACAAAGTAGAATGTTTTTTTGATTTTGATTTGGAACTAAAGGAGCAAACAGGAAATAACGATAATTAAAAAAAAATTTGATATGTTTTGCATTGAGTTGCATTATGGAAATCGCCACCTTGAATATAATAGTGAATTTTGGACTGTACATTATATTTACAAAGATAAAAAAATCGAAAAGGATTTAAGTGTAGAGAGGTGGTGGAAAGCACTAAATAAATGGCACAAACATATAAGTTTATATGGTGATTTTTTTAAAACCGCTTATACATATTGAGGAATACGAAAATAGGAGGCAAAATGAACAATAAAGACAAAGAATATTTTTCTGAGCTTAAAACCAGTATGAACCTACTTGATGTTAATTGGAAAGCTCTTGAAAGCAACCCACCTTGTAAAAGAAATATAACAGAAATGATAGAGTACATGAAAACTTCATTTAATAAATGGGAAAATCAAATAAAAGGTGATGATAAGCGCTATCTAAAGGTTCGCGAATACGCTAAGAAAAAGAAAGAGCAAAATTGAGGAGAGCAAAATCTTGAAAATAAGTAAAAGAGAAAGAGATGTTTTATGTTTAATGTGCTTATCTAATAAACAAATAGCAGAACACCTAAATATTTCCATAGTTACCGTTAAAAGTCATATAGTCAATCTATTAAACAAGTTTGGAACTAATAACCGTTCACAAGTTATTATATGTGCATTAAAACAGAACGTAATTGATTTGCAAGATATAGTTATAGAGAATTAGTGGAAAAAGAATATTTAACAGAGCATTTGTTCTATAAGCAAAAAGATGAATTTGAAATATTCATAGAAGAACAAAGAAAAAGGCTTAACGAACAATTAAAGAACGTTAAGCCTTTGAAAATATATAGTTAACAAAACTTCATGACAAAATCTTCATGAAGTAATTTTAAATAGTGGAGGATTAAATATGAATAATGTTATTAATTTAAAAACGAGTAGGATTAATTTTCCGAATGATTTAATAAGTTTTAAAGAGTTTGCGGAAAAGCACAATATGAAAATAGGCTATTTATATAAGCTACAAAAACTAGGGCAATTTTCACGTTATAAACGTGGAGTTTGGAAAATCTCAGAAAGTGAAGTTTTAAAAGTATTGGAAAAGGTCGGATAAATATGGCAGGAATTAGTAAAAAGACGATTAGAACAAAGAAGGGAACAGTAATAAAATATACCATTAGTTATTATGACATATTTGGGATACAGCATACATCAGGTATTTATGATACTAAAAAAGAAGCAAAAAAAGACATAAATAAATATAATAATAAAGAAAAAACTTCTGATAATATAACTTTTGGACAAATAATAGAATGTTTTATGGAAAAAGTAAATAAAAAATACTCAAAGTCAACAAAAGAAGAATATCAAAGATTTATAGATAATCATTTATACAAATTCTATGATATAAAATATAAAAATTTAAATGCTATAATTTTCCAAAAAGTTTTTGATGATATAGAAAAAGAAACACCATTTACCGCTTATAATATGCTCAAATTTTGTAAAGCAGCAGTAAATTATTGTATGTCACCAAAAATCAACTTGATAGGATATAATATATTTAAAGATATTGAACCAATAATATTACCTGAAAGTAAAAAACAAAACTTAACTCTGCAAGATGCTTTGAAATTAATGAAAACTTGTACAGTTTATGATAATTTGTTTTTTCCAATCTTATTTAGTTTTATTTTAAATGGCATGCGAGAAGGTGAATTATTTGCCTTAACATTAAATGATATAAATTTTTCAAACGGAACAATAAGAATAAACAAGCAATTTACTGGCAATGAATATAAGGAAAAGACAAAAACGGATAAATCTAATAGATATATATTTATGTTTCCTATATATATATTATTTTTAGATATTTACTTACCAACACTAGACAAAAAAAGCAATTTAGTTTTTCCAAATAGTCAAGGCGGTTATTTACATGCCAGCAATTTAAGGCAGCGACATTGGCAAAAGTTATTACTTAAATGTGGGTATGATAAAGATTATACATCCTTACATAAACTAAGAGCTTTCTTTATAGATTTGATGTTTTATTTGGGTGTACCAGGTAAATTTACTCAAGGACAAGTAGGACATGCAAAATACGAAACTACATATAATACTTATGCATCTAACAATGCCAGTATAATAGATGCTTCAATTGCGCAAGTAAGTAAGGGCATGGGTTTGGATTTTGCAGATAAGAGATTTAATGAAAGTGATTTAAAAAAATCGTTTATTAATATACTTGAATCATACATAATAAATAATCCTAAAATTCTAAATAAAACTAAAGAATTAAAAAAAGTAAAAACATTTTTTGGAAAAAAATGTGAGCAAAATGTGAGCAAAAATGAAATAAAGCAAAAAGACAAAATAATAAAGTTCCCAAAACGCTGTCAGGAACTTTGATTTAATTCGGGAACGACGAGGCTCGAACTCGCGACCTCATGCGTGACAGGCATGCGCTCTAACCAAACTGAGCTACGCTCCCATATATCGGGTATCTGTCAGGAATTTTTCCTGCGGGGTGCTCCCCACCCTTTGTCACTGTCTTTCGACAAGTTTTATTATAATATGCTGAATTTTTTTTTGCAAGAGTATTTTTTAATTTTTTTTAATATTTTAGCAATTTTTATTTTTACATACTTTTATCAACTTATGCAAGTCTCTTTTTCTAATAATTATAACAATTGCAGTTTTTGTGCAAATCCTTTCCCTGTTTACCGGGCAAAGGAAGTTTGTGAATGTGTAAAGGAAGCTTTTCCATATATTTCTCCTACAAGAGTAAGCTCTAAGTATAGAAATCAACTGCTTATGCATGAAAGAATTTTAAACAGTATAAGAGAGCTGCAAAAGAAAATAGAAGTTACAAGAAATATGCGTGAAGCTGTTTTGGATAAACCTGTTGAATATTACAGGGCTTTAGTTAATGATACAAAATCAATAAGGGCTTTAAATTGCGGGGAGTATGCTTCACTTTCATATCTATCATTAAAAATGAATGGAGTTGAAAACTGCAGACTGGCAAATGTTATAACCGGAAACGGCAGAAATGTGGACCATACAGTTGTATTAGTCGGCGGAGGAACCGAAAATATTGTTCTTGATGCATGGCTTGGAGTAGTTGAAACTGAAAGGAATATGAATGCACTTTATAACACAAAATTTGCTAACTTTTTTGAACTTGTCCCTAATGAAAAAGTTAAATTTGTTCCTGTTAAAGCTGTTGATATTGACGAAAACTCTCTTAATCAAATTAAAAGTTTTGTTCCAGAACTGTATGTTAACAGAAATATGAATGTAATGGCATAAAAAAAGACCTGATTAATTTCAGGTCTTTTTATTCATTTTTGTAATTACTGATAAAGCGGTGCTAATTTAGCTGATTGTTGAGGAATAACACCTTCTTCTATTGATTGGTAAACTCTGTAATCAATTACAGGGAAGCAATTATCTATGCTTTCAATTTCTTTAAGAGCTGCATCATCAATATTTCCGCTTTCAATCATATCAGCGATTTTTTCAAATCTTTCAACATGTTCTCTGAATCTGTCTGTTGCATAATCTTTAGCCTGCCAAGTTGTAATCAAAAACGGCCAATCTGAACTTTGCAATAACAGATTTTCTCTTGAAAGTTGATTTAATGCTCTATGCAATAACTTATCTTCAGGTACTTCAGGATATTTATCAGCAATAGCATTAATACGTTTTTCGCAAGAATGAATAATAGGCCACATCCATTCAGTCAAATGGTTTTGCCATACATAGAAATGTCCGCCTTGTCCCCAAGAGCTTTCAGGAATTTGTATAGCTTCTTTTGGAGGATGTGAATGAACATATTCTCCTGCTGTCATTCTTTCAACTTCAGGTAAGTATGCATTGAATTTTTTAATAACCTGTTTGATAAATTCAACACCTTCAAACCACCAGTGTCCGAATAATTCTGTATCAAACGAAACCATTACAAGACCTTCTTTACCAGTCGCTTTTTTATAATCATTAAGCATATGATAAATTAATGTTGTATAGTGGTCAGAGTTTTCATTAATTTTGTTTAGCGCCAATACCGGATCATAAAGCATTTTGTCGCCTAAATCAGTTTTAGGTGATGTAATTCTCCAGTAATGCATACCTGATTTTGCATCTTTTTTGTGGAATTCACGGAAGCATCCATCGCCCGGATAACCGTCAGCAGCAGACCATACCTGATATCCTGCTCTTTCGTTTCTTCCCATTACAGCTACCTGAGCATCAGGAAGCCAGTATGCAGAATAAGTATCGTAACCTGTTGCAGGTCTTTCAGGAAGCGGAATATATTCAATATTACCGTAAACACCTATTACGCGTCTGTTTCCGATAGAGTTTCCGCCTTCGATTACGTGAGATTCCGTAAAGAAGTATTCAATGTCATTGTTTTGCAATGTTACTTCAATAGCAGGTCGCCAATGTTTTTTGCCGTCTTTTCCCACATATTCGTAACCTTGTCTGTATGCACATTCAGGAAGCCAGCATCCGCTTGCTTTTTTACCGAATAATCTTTTAGTTGTATCAGAACCTACTTTAAATTGAGCATTAAGGTTGCTGTCAGTTGCCAATAACGGAGAAAATCCGTGAGTAGCACCTGATGTAGTAATTTCAATGCAGCCTAAGTCTTGATATTTTTTAAATTGGGCAATTAAGTCCATTTCGTATTTATTAATAAATGAATCTTTGATGTGAGTAAACCAATCGAAATAATATTTTGCAAGGTATTTCAAATGTTGTGAATGAGCAACTTTAGGGTCAGGATATCTTTCCAGGTCTTTAGAAACCTGTTCGATTCTTGAATCTAAATATTTTACAAAACCGTGTTTTAAATGCTCGTCATTAAGCTGTTCTGCTAGAATTGGTGTAATTCCGACAGTTAACTTAGCTTTTATGCCTTCATCATATAATTCAGCAATTGCATTCAATAACGGAATGTAAGTTTCTGCCATACATTCATAAAGGTTTTCTTCCCCGAAAGGCCACATACCGGCTTTTCTATAGTAAGGAAGGTGGCTGTGTAACATAAATACGAATTGTCCTACTGACATCTTTGCCTCCATATCTTATTTTAAACGAATTATTATATAACTATAATTCTTACTTATATATTATTTATACCACAAATGGCTAAAAAATATAATCCTTAAGAACTAGCTCTAGGGTATAATCGTTACAAAAGTTAAAAGAAGTTTTGCAACAATATTGATATTACTAAAGCCCAGCTGTAAAGTTATTTAGATACTTTTGCTAATCTTTAGTTTATTGATATTTTTTTTAAAATTGAATAAACATTTGAATTCTTATAATATATATAATGCATTTATTTTTTTATAAATAATTAACCTTGCTTTACATATAGCTTGCAATTTAAAGTTTTTTGTATGAAAATTAAAAATGCTCACATCCTCAAATGTGTCCGAAGTCATTAATCGGACGTAAGAGTAAAGAAAGGCAAAAATAAAATGGCAAACATTAAATCTGCTAAAAAAAGAGTATTAACAGCTGAAAAAAACAGAATCAGAAACGTAGCTTTCAAAACTTCTATTAAATCTGCTGTTAAGAAAGTAATCGAACTTGCTAAGGCTGAAGATAAAGAAGCTTTGAATGCAGCAATGTCAAAAGCATACCAGTTATGTGACAAAGCTGTTTCAAAAGGTATTTTACACAAAAATACTGCTGCAAGAAAGAAATCAAGATTAACTAAAGCTGTTAATAAATTACAAGCTAAATAGTTTAAGTCAAAAAATAAAAAACACCTTCTCAGGAGGGTGTTTTTTTATTTTAGTTAACATGTCGCAAAGATTGTTGGAAATACTTGCAAGAATTATAAAAAAGCGTTAAAATATATATATGGTTTCTGCAGCTCTTTTATTATTTATTTTTGTATTGTTGTTTTCATCAATTGTTTATTATTTTTGTAAAAAATTGATATACAAGCTGAATAAACGCGTGCTTGCAAGAAATCTTGCCGTAATTAAAAACGGCCCTGTTTTAAAAAGATATAACGAACTTAATAAAAATGAAAAGATTGAAAAACTTGTAATACCTTTCTTTATGGTAATGGGGTACAATACTTTTGATATGAGGGAGTTTGCAAGGGTTAATAAAAACGCAACTTTTGCTCCTGATTTTGTTACTAAAAAATGGGATAAAAGCAGACTAAGAAAAAAATCACTTTATATAAAATATGCTGACTTTAATGAAGATGATATAAATTTAAATAATAAAACCTTTAATTGTAAAAATAACCCGAATTGTGATTTGGATGAGCTGATGAACCCTTTGTATTTTAAAGGTGAATATGTTGTTTTAACTAACGGCTATTTATATGTTTTCTTCCCTAAAAATCGTGTGCAGGGAAGCTGTGTTTTCTCATCAGTATTTAATTTAAAAAATTACAGCAAAGAAGATATTGCAGAGCTTGCATATTTTACGAAACAATGCATGTTTCTTGAAGTTTCGGATGTGTTTTCAAACTACTGATTTCTATTAATATTATGTAAAGATTGTGGTATTTAATTATTTATCGAGTATAATTATCTCATTACAAGTTAGTTTTTAGCAAGAAAGATGATTATGCAAGATATTTTAGAAAAAAAATCAATCAAGAATATAGATTTTAATATAGATTTAGCTCAAAGTTTCGGTATTTATAAAAATAATGCTGAATTTGACCTGTTGGATTATGCAAGCTCAGTTAATATTGCCTGCGGATTTCATGCAGGAGATCCTTTAGCTATCCGAAATGCTTTGTTGAAGTCCAAAGAAAAAAATGTTGTAGTCGGAGCACATATCGGATTTGACGATATTCAAGGATTCGGTTACAGAGATATGGATTTGACAGAAGACGAGATAGAAGCTGTTGTGGTTTATCAGGTTGGAGCGTTGATGTCGTTTGCTAAAACATTTAACATGGAAATAGAACATGTAAGACCGCATGGAGCAATGTACAAAAAATGTGCTTCTGATTTTAACTTTGCTTGTTCTGTTGCAAAAGCCGTGCAAAAATGTTCAAAATGGCTTGTTTATTACGGCGCGTCAGGAGAAGTTACCTCTAAAGTGGGTGAATATTTAAATATTCCTGTTGCACAGGAAATTTGTCTTGAAAAAATGTATAATGTTGACGGAACCGTAAACAGTGTTGCAAAAGATAATGAAAATACGGAAATGGAAATTCAACGTTTGAAACAATTACTTGCTACTTCGCAAGTGCCGAATGTTGAAGGAGGAAAAACAATAGTTGCAGCAGATACAATCCACTTTACAAACAGATTGTCAAATTCTTTGGATTTAATCAAAGCAGCGCACGAAGTTATTACTCCTGTTCCTGTTAATTATAAAAACGCATGTTTATCGGGATGGGTGGAATAAGAAATGAGTAATAAGGTGATGAAAAATTTTAAAAATAATATGAAAATGCCGGAAGAAGCAAGATGGTTAATGCCCGGATTACAGGTTAAAAGATGGTTTGCACTGATTTTTCTTGGTGCGGTAATGATGACATTAGGTGTCTTAATTCTTTTTGATATTAAACCTGTATTTTATACAATGGAATTTATCCGCAAAATTGCGATGAATATATCAACCGAATGGGTTGCATTTGCTGTTGTAATGTTCGGTGCAGGAATGTTCTTTAAAGGATGGCAGAAAACTAATCTCTCTATTTTAGACGGCAAGGATAACCAAACCTTATTGGAAGCTTTATACAGAAGAAGAAAATTGAACAGAGGTCCTAAAATTGTTGCAATAGGCGGCGGAACAGGACTTTCTATGTTGTTAAAAGGTATTAAACATATAACAAATAATATAACAGCAGTTGTAACAGTAGGTGACGACGGCGGAAGTTCAGGAAGATTAAGAGAAGAAATGGGTGTGCTTCCTCCCGGCGATATTAGAAACTGTATTGCGGCTTTGGCTGATGATGAAGATTTGGTTACTAAATTGTTCCAATACAGATTTAAAACAGGTGAGGGACTTGAAGGACACAGCTTTGGCAACTTATTTTTAACAGCGCTTTGCTCAATTACAGGCGATATGGTCAGAGCAGTAAAAGAATCTTCAAACGTTCTTTCTATCAGAGGCAGGGTTTTACCTTCTACTCTTGATGATATGAAACTTGTTGCCGAAATGGAAGACGGAAGAATAATTCATGGCGAATCTAATATTCCGGAAGCTCACGGTAAAATAAAAAGATTATTTACGGACCCGCAAAACTGTAAAGCTTTAGATGATGTTATTACAGCTATAAAAGATGCGGAATTAATCATTCTCGGACCGGGAAGTTTATACACAAGTGTTATTCCAAACCTGTTAATTCAGGAAATTTCTCATGAAATTGCAAAATCTAATGCTAAAAAGATTTATGTCTGCAATATTATGACACAGCCCGGTGAAACAGACGGTTACAGCGTTTCTGATCACATTAATGCATTGATGCAGCATGCAGGAAGCAGAAAAATAGTTGATGCTGTTCTTGTAAATGATTTTATGCCTTCAAATTTGGCTCAAAAATATCAAATGTCAGGTTCATACCCCGTAAAATTAGATTTTGAAAATCTTAAAAAACTCGGTGTAAGTCTTTTCTCAAGAAAATTAATCGAAGACAGCAAAGAAGGCCTTGTAAGGCACAGTTCTAACCGTGTTGCAAGAGCTATTTATTACTGGTACAGAAAAGAACATAAAAATGAGGGCAAAGGTATTTTTGCTCCTGATAAAGATATTGAAAAACAAGGCTGCGGAGTGTAATGAATAAAAAAGTTACTGTCAGTACAATTCAAAAAATTAAAGATAATAATCAAAAATTTTCTGTTTTGACAGCTTATGATTATTCAACAGCTAAATATATTGATGAGGCAGGGATTGATATTGTATTAATAGGTGACAGTCTTGCAATGGTGGCGCTCGGATGTGAAACAACACACAGTGTCGGTGTCGAAGAAATGGCAATTTTTACGAAGGCTGTGGCAAAAGGTGTTCAAAGAGCACTGGTAGTTACGGATATGCCGTTTATGAGTTATCACACAGATATTGCATCAGCCGTAAAAAACTGTGGTGAAATGATTAAACTCGGAGCAAATGCTGTTAAGATTGAAGGTTTCAGCGAATATATTTTGAATGTAATTAAGCGCCTTGTCGAATCAGGAATTCCTGTTATGGGTCACTTGGGATTTACGCCGCAATTCTTAAATACACTCGGCGGATATAAAATTCAGGGAAAAACACAAGAAGCTGCTGAAGAAATTTTAAAACAGGCAAAAGAGCTTGAAAAAGCAGGTGTATTTTCAATTGTTTTGGAAATGGTCCCTCAAGAGAGTGCAAAATATATTACAGAGAATTTAAAAGTTCCGACAATATCTTGCGGAGCAGGCAAACATTGTACCGCACAAGTTTTGGTATCTGATGATGTTTTCGGGAAATATTCGGACTTTAAACCAAAATTCGCTCGTAAGTATGGTGATATGAAAGCATTAATTTTAGAATGCGCCAGACAATTTGATGAAGATGTGAAAAAAGGTACTTTTCCGTCTGATGATGAAGCTTTTTAAAATGAAGGTGAATGTTAATGTATGAAATAAAATATGATTTTTTGTTTTGTTTGCTTACTTATACGTTGTCTTTTGCAGCTTTGGTTTTATTTTGCATATTAACCGTAAAATGTCTGATAGATATTTTTAAAAAGCGTGAAATAAAAAATAAAATAATTAAATTCTTTTTAATTTTTGTTTGTGTAACAGGGATGATTTTATCGCTTCCGTTTTGGTTTGCAGGGCTGTCTTTTTCTGTTGCAAAAACAAATGAGGAAATTGAATCTTATTCAAAGTTAGCTGTTAAAACAGCGATACTTCCGTCTGTTAAATCATATATGTATTATGAACTCGGAAATGTTTACCAGGTCTTTTTCGAAGACGGCAAAAAAGCAATAGAAAACTATGAAAAGTCAAAAGAACCATATACTTGTGTAAATTTATGTACTTTATATATATATAAAAGGGATTATGATAAGGCTTTAAAAAATTGCAGTGATGCAAAACTTTATCAACTAACCGCTATAAACTATTTATTGCAGAATGACTATAAACAGGCACTTAATTCTATTGATAAAAAATTACAAAATTCAAAAAATGCAAACTGTACTGATTATGCTGTAAGAGGTTTTATATACAGAAAAGCAGGACAAAGTGTATTATCTGATAAAGATTTTGATAAAGCTTTGAAGATGTGTCCTAAGTCAGAGAAAATTAAAAACATATATTCTAATGAAAATTATTTTGATGAATTATATACAAAAAAAAGAAAAGAGTATAAACTTTAATGTTATTTGTAATATAATGTATTTGAAAGAGAGATGATATTATGTTGGTTCATACAATAGCTGAAGTAAGAGAACAGGTAAAAGAGTGGAAAAAACAAGGTTTAACCGTCGGGCTGGTTCCTACAATGGGAGCTTTGCATAACGGTCATAAAAGTTTAATTGATAAAGCAGTTGCAAAATGCGACAGAACGGTTGTATCTGTTTTTGTGAATCCTATTCAATTTTGTCCCGGCGAAGATTTGGATAAATACCCCCGAACTCTTGAAGCGGATGCTAAGCTCTGTAATGATGCAGGCGTAAATATCATATTTTCTCCAAGTCCAAAAGAAATGTACGGTGAAGGACATATTATGTCAAATGACTTTTTGACTTATGTAATACCTCCGTTTTTCTATGTTGATAAATTATGCGGAAAATCGCGTGTTGGGCACTTTGACGGTGTTTGCACTGTTGTGAATAAATTATTTAATATTGTTCAGCCTGATTACGCATTTTTTGGAGAAAAAGACAGACAGCAGTTAATAATTCTTAAAAAAATGGTTAAAGACTTAAACATTCCGATAGAAATTATTCCCTGCCCGATTATAAGGGAAGAAAGCGGTTTAGCTTTAAGCTCAAGAAATAAATATTTGTCAGAAGAAGATAAGAAAAACGCACTTGCATTAAGTAAAATTTTATTTAACATAAAAGCATGTTATAATAATGGTATAACTGATGTCAGAGCTTTAACAGAAACTGCTTATTCATACCTTAATCAAAGTCACTCTTTGGAATATTTGGAATTCAGAGATGCTGATGATTTGGAAGAAAAAAAGATTGCAGATGATAATACAATTGTGTTTATAGCTGTAAAAATCGGTGATGTAAGGTTAATAGATAATATTGCGTTGGTGTGAGGGTAAATGATTTTAATTTATAAACTCTTATCGAAAATAATAAAGTTTATAATAAATATATTATTTGTAGTTCAAATTACATTAATGATTTTGGTATTTTTAACTGCAACATATTGGTTTTTAACCCTTATAAACGTTTCAGCCTTTGACTTTGCAAGACCGATTGCCGATGCAATTACAGACATAATGAAATTATTTTATCATCAGGAAGTCATGATGGGCGGAGTTTATATTGACGGTTCTCTACTTTTGTTTGATTTGATTGCGGTTGCAATTGTTTTCGCTATTACAAAATCAAAGTATTATATTCATAAATCAGTTGATTTTATTGAACTTCAAATTAATAAATGTGAAAACCATATCGAAGAAAAATTCAATAAAAAACTTCAAAAAGAAGTAGAAAATAATATTAAACAAAGCAATAATGTTGCAGTACTTGTGCAATTTTGTGCTAAAAATATGCTGGTTGATGCTTGCTGGGGCGGCGATGCAAGTGCAGGTATAAAAGAAAAAGAAGATGAGGCATTTAAAACTTTTTACGCTTCAATAAAAAATATAGAAGGATGTAAGTTCGCAAAGACAGGCGATAAAATGCTGATTTTGCTTGAAGATTTTGATAAAGTTGACAACTTGCTTCATTATATTGATTTATCGGTTAACAGGATAAGAACCAATATGATGAAAAAGAAATGGGCTTTATACAGTTATATTGCAATTGATGTTTACGATAATAATACAAACTTTAAAAATATAGTTTATCCGACATTAGAAAAACTTCTCGCGTTGAGAAACCATAATGAAGCTGTATGTTTGGGAAATTTCTGTATGCGTTATGAACTTATCAACGAACCTATGTATGAACCATTTTTAAAGGGCATATATAATGTCGTAGACGAATGTGAAGTCTGGTCATTGGTTAAGAAAAATTAACAACCCTATTGATTTTTAAAATGTTTTAAAGTACTATTGATTTACAACCGCAGACAGTTAGCGGGAGTGGTGCGAAGGGGCGAAACCTTTAACAGGTATGCTGACCGAGCTGGACTTTGAAAGGTAGCCATTGTGTAAGACTAAAGAGGTAACCTTTGAAAAATAAACCATTCCCTTAAAACACAAGCTAACCGAGGTAAAACAGTCGAAATATTTAAATAGATTTGTTAACCTGTGATTTTGCGGTCCAAATATGAAGGATGCAAAATCTTTTATATTTTATACAGGTCGATAAATATAATTTGTAAAACAAAGGAGCTAAACATGGCAACAAAAGCTTTTAAATCTGAAAAAATAGATGCTATAAAAGCAAAAGTAGAAAAAGCCCAAGTAGCAATTTTAACTGAATACAAAGGTTACTCAGTAGAAGAAATCACTAACTTAAGACGTGCTTTGCAAAAAGACGGCGGTGATTACATGGTAACTAAAAATACATTGGCTAAAATCGCTGTTAAGGGAACTGAATTTGAAGTTCTTGCTGATTCTTTAACAGGTCCTATCGCTATTGCGTTTGGATATGAAGATCAGGTAAGTCCTGCAAAAGCAGTTGCAAAATTTATTAAAGATACTAAAAAAGGTGCTATTCTTGGTGGTGCTTTAGATGGTAAATTCTTATCAGCTAAAGAAGCTGAAGAACTTGCAAAAATGCCTTCAAAAGAAGAACTTCTTGCAAAAATTCTCGGTTCTATCAACTCACCTGCTTCAGGTATCGTTGGATCTATCAATGCAGTTATGTCACAACTTACAAGAACTATGGCTGCTGTTAGAGATCAAAAAACTGCATAACAGTTTTTGAAAATATCGTTAATTCGATAAATCATTTGAGTACAAATTAAAAAATTAAAAGGAGAAAAATAATGAGTAACGTAGAAACAATTTTAGAATCAATTGAAAAATTAACTTTGTTAGAAGCAGCTGAATTAGTAAAAGCTATGGAAGAAAAATTCGGCGTATCTGCAGCAGCTCCTGTTGCAGTAGCAGCAGCTCCTGCAGCAGCAGGTGAAGCAGCAGCTGATGAAGCATCAGAAGTAAGTGTAATCTTGGCTTCTGCAGGTGCTAACAAAATCGCTGTATTAAAAGAAGTTAGAACTATCACAGGTCTTGGCTTGAAAGAAGCTAAAGATTTAGTTGACGGTGCTCCTAAAGCAGTTAAAGAAGGCGTTAAAAAAGAAGACGCTGAAGCTATCAAAAAACAACTTGAAGCTGCTGGTGCAACTGTTGAAATCAAATAGTCAATTGATTACAGTAATTGATATTGAAAAACCCCTCTTTATAAAGAGGGGTTTTTTATTACTTGAATATGATATGAAAATTTGTTATAATAAATATGTTGGCAGGAAGCTATATTAAGAAAGGAAGCAATTTATGAAACGATTAAGTAAAAAAGCTGCTACGTTATTTGGAGAAAATATGACAAAGCTCCAATGTGACGGGTCAAGCTGTATTGGCTACGTGCGTAGCACCGCTTGCGGGGGGGGGGGCAGACTTTTAAGCTCCTGTAAACCGTTTTCACAGGGTTGTAAAAATTTGAAAAAATGTTATAATGGTGATATGTTAAATCACAATTATAATGGAGTTTGTATGAAAAGAAAATTTGCTTTTACCCTTGCCGAAGTTTTGGTTACGCTAGGTATTATCGGTGTTGTATCTGCAATGACTGTTCCGTCTCTGATGCAGAATTATCAAAGACAGTCTTATGTAACTCAGTTGCATAAGGTATATAATGAACTTTCTCAGGCTCTTGTTCGTTATCAAAACGACAAAAATGCACTTAATCTGACAGAAGCAGGATTGACAAGCGAAACAGCGGCACAGAATTTTTTGAAAAATTATTTTAAGATTGTTTCTGAATGTGCTTCATTTACAACGCCTTGTTTTGCATCAACTTACAAGACAATGTCAGGAACTACACTAACTGATGCTTATTTTCAGTTTAATCATAAAACTTATACTATTGCAAGCGGCAGTTCATTCAGACCTTTATATAGTAAGTCTGGTGATAAGATTTTAAATATTATGGTTGACATTAACGGCCAAAAGGGACCAAACATTCTTGGCAGAGATTTATTTATGTTAAATGTGTATAACAACGGTATTATTGATACATGGAGCGCAGATGTTGTAAGCGCACCTTTAACAAAAGAACAGCGTGAAGCTGGAACTACTATTTATAAACCTTTCGGACAAATTTTGAATGACAATTGGGAAATGAATTACTAGTATTAAATACAGATTTTTTTGTATTCACAAAATTCGCAAGCTTTGAAATGCTCTGTTTCTTCAGGAAGCATGGCATTTTCTATTTGGGTGCATATTTCTGTTATCGCCTTTTGGTATTCTTCTTGTTTATTTTCATCAAAGTTTATTATGTAATTTTGGTTATTTTTCAGGTCTATATATACAAATTTTAAATTGCTGCCGTAGATTTTGCTTGCGCTCAATAAATAGACCATAGTTTGAAAATCGTATTCGGGATTTTTCGGTATTGTTCCTGTTTTGTAATCCAGGATGTAATAAAATTTTTCATCTTTCATCAACGCATCAAGACGTCCGCCTATCCAGTAGTTTCCGGTTTTACACGAAATATTATATTCTGAATTAACGTAACTTTTATTAAAATATTCGTTGTTTTTTAAGTTTGTCCAGATTTGTTTTTCTTCGCTAGTTAGGGCTTTTTCTAATTTGTCGATGTTGTCGCCGCGAAGGTAATAGTTTGCAAGTGCGTGAATTTTTTTACCTTTTTCAAAAGTCGAAGCTTTTTGCGGTATGGAAATCTTTTTTATATATTTAAAATTATATTTAATCGGACAGCTTTTGAAAGTTTTTAGCATGTTTGGTGAAAAATTATTCATACACTGCCTCCTTTGTATCAAGTATTTCTGTAAATATCAGACTTGGTTCCTGTTCAACTATTTTTTCAAACGACTTAGTTTTGCGGCTTGCGGTGAAATACAGATGCCTTTTAGCACGCGTAATTGCAACGTAAAGCAGGCGAAGATTTTCTGAAATCAATTCCTGTTTAAGTTCGAACTCTGATTTAGGCTTGTAGTTTGGATTTAGCTGCTTAACATTTTCCATAAAATCCGATGATTTTAGTTTTATTTGGTTCAAATCCAGTGTAAGGCTTTTTTCTGTCATTTCAGGAATAAACACATAATCAAATTCATCCCCTTTAGATTTGTGCAGTGTCATAACCTGAACTTTTCCTGCCAAAAATTCTCGGTCGCTTTCATCTTCTTCCGAGAAGAACTTAAATCCGCTAAGTGACGGTTTTTTAGCAAGTTCAGCAAGTCTTTCCATAAGAGTTGAGAAGTTTTTATTATTAAGGCTTAATCGTTTTATCAGGGTTGAAATCAGATATACATTGGATTTTTCAATTTCTGACGTGTAATAATGCTGACCGATTTTTATTGCAATTTCTTCGGGTGAAAGATGCGGGAACGAAAGCCAATAAGTTAAATCCCAGTAAAATTGTGCAAGATGTATGTTTTCAATGTTGTCGCAATCTGTTTGGACAAAAGGATTTTCATATTTTCTTATTTCAAGCCCGAGCCTTTGCTTATAAAATCCTAATTCTGCGAGAATTTCGTAATTATCTGCTATTACGTTGTTGTCAAACGGGTGTAAAATCATTTGCATCACAGCAAAGATTGTCCTGAAAATTGATTTTTGTTCAAGGCTTTCGCTTCTTGTAATACTTTTAAGCCCGCTGTCGTTAATAAAGCTCATCCATTGGGCAACCTGATAATTGCTTCTTAAAAGAATGCCGATAGTGCATTTGGGATTTTTTTTCAGTGCCTGTTTAATTTCTTTTAAGATAAAGTTTCTTTCCTCAAGCGGTTTTTCAAAAATGTTTGCATGAAGTGCGTTTTCTGAAACCGGATTTCTACCCTCAACAGGGTGCATAAATATTTTATAGAAAGCGTTTTGACATCCATCCTGTGTGTCAGCCCAGTTTACAAGGCTGTTTGCAAGTGTCCAGACATCTTTTGTGCATCTTTGAGAGCAGTCCATACTTACAGGATTGCTTTCTTTAATAAACTTTCTAAAACCTTCAACATCAGCGTTTGAAAAAGTTGTTGTAATTGCCTGATTTATATCTCCGCATCGGATTAAGTTTTTGTGTTTTGCGCTCAAAAGATTTATGAGCCTTTGCTGGATTGACGATGAATCCTGCGCTTCATCTTCAATAATATAGTGGCAAATATCTTGATAATATGCGCGGATATCAGCGTTATCTTCCAAAAGTTTCACAGAAGAAATGAGCATATCGTCATAATCAATCAGGTTGGATTCTGCGAGCGCTCGTTGATAATCTTCAAAAAATATCTGGAATTTTTCAAGTTTTTTACCTGCTGCATCTGTTGAAGTTGTGGGATTAAAGCGCCCTTCGCCGATTTTGAAAACAGATATAGCTCTGTCAAATTCATCGGTCTCAGTTTTTTTGAGCTTTAATTTGTTTGCTATTTCTCTAACAATTCTTGAACGCTGGGTGTCATCGCAAATTTCAAAATCAGAAGAAAGCCCCAGTCTTTCAAAGTTTCCGTTTTCTTTTAAAATTCTCAGCGCTAAACCGTGAATAGTGCTGATATTCGGGAGCTGTGCAGAATTCGAACGGATTGTTTTAATCCTGTCGCGGAAATTTCTTGCAGCACTTTCCATGTAAGTCATTACAAATATGTTTTCGGGATTTACGCCGACATCAAGAAGTTTAACAATCAGCGCAAGCAGAATTGTGGTTTTTCCTGCACCCGGAACGGCTGAAATAGCCATTTTGCCTGACTTGTATTCAAGAACAGGTTTTTGGTCATCACGCGGTATAATTTTAAATGATGTTTTTTCGTTTTTTTCTTGGTTAATGTTTTCTTCAATTTTTATGCAGCTTTCAATACCGCCAAAGTTTTCTATACCGTTTCCGTCAAACAAACTTGAAAAAGCAAAGATATGTTCATCTGCGCAAAGAATAAGTTTTCTCAAAATTCGTGCAGTTTTTTCTTTTGACAGTTCGATATTATCGTCAATGGTGAACTCATCTTTTGACCATCCGCGCTGGAAAACCCACGCATTATACAGCGGTCCCGTATCGCTTTTAATCCATTCATCGCTTGAAACATCAAGCCAGAACTGGTATTTTGTTTTCACCTGATTGTCGATAATTTTTTGCGGGGTAGAAATTGTCAAATCATTTGGAGAAATTTCAAGGGTTGAATACGGGTTTTCTGAAATTATCGAGTTTTCGATTTGTGTAATAATTTCATCCTGTTTTTGAGTGAAGCTTTCGCCGAAAATGTTTTCAAAATCCTGTAACTGTTTTACAAAAAAGTTAAATTTATTCAGTTCAAGCGGCTTTATACAGGTGCTGTCAGCAAGCTCGTGAAATATGTCGCAGACCTTTTCAGAAAGTTTCATATTGCTTGAAGCAAGTCTTTCAATAACATTTTTGAAATTTTTGTATTTTTCTGTGTACTCATCAAGCTTAAATTCATAGTCAATGAGTGTGTAAGTTTTCTCAAAACTTTCCAGAATATCTTTGCAATATTTTACCGGTATTCCGACAAATTCCGATAAAACAACCCGCAAATCAAATTCTGTAAGCTGTAACCCTGTGTTTAACTTCAAAATAGTAAGCACTGATTTTACAAGCCTGTTTTGGATAAGTTTTTCACTGCCTGAAAGATAAACAAGGTTACAATTAAGATTTTCTTTGAGCGTGAATTTCAGCATGTCATCAATTACAGGTGTAATTATAGAAATTTCAGACGGTAAAACGTTTTTGCCCAGAAGCTCTTTAATTGTTTTTAAAGCTTCATCAAGCATTGAGGCTCTTTTTGACGGTGCTTGAAGCGTAAAATGTTTGAGCTTCTCCTCTTTCCCCTGCGTAATATTTTCGTATATTGTTTCTGCATCTGAGGATAAATTAGACTTTGTATCAAGCTTTAGAGCTGTTTCTTTAAAGAGTTCCTCAAATTTCCAAACAGCAGTTCTGTCCGCACTTAAATACCCAGAACGGCTTGCCCCCTTTTCATCATAAGCGATAAAAACATCATTCAGCTGCGGAGCTAAATATTTTATGAAATCAAAACAAATCGGTGTGATTTCATCGCCGTCATCAAGAATTAAATATTTTATATTAGAAAAGTAATCAGTGTTTATATAAATATAATTGAACACAAGGCTCTGTCTAAGATAATCGAAATCTCTCAGCTGCAAAGTTTTTTTCAGCAATTCTTTAAGAGCGGATTTTGCATCATCTGCAAAGCTTTCCCCCAGAACTCTTGAGCGCCATTCAACTTCTTCATCGGTTAAATTGTTTTGGACAATCAGTGAATATCTTCTGAAAATTTGATGCAGAAGTGATTTTTTTGAGTTGTAGCCTTTAAACTTAATATCTTTGATTATGTCTTTTAGGATAAACTGTGAAACTTCAAGCCCCGCAAGGTTTGGTAAAATTACAGGATCGCTGTACGGGTTTATGTTTTCAAGAAAAGCCCAGTTGTCATTAACAGTATTGTATACAAGCGAGAAAAACGAATGAACCTGCATTTTCTCTAATGAATTAACATTCAGTTTTTCAAGAGTTTTATTTATAAAATTGTTTTTTAAAGTGGAGTTTTGAACCAAAACCAAAATTTCCGAAGCTTTAACATTAGAGTTTAAAAGCTCTGCATACTTATCAATCAACACGTCTGTTTTATTTGTAGATAAATCTCCGTAAATTAACATTCATACTCCTCAATAAAAACATTTTATCATAAATAATAGAAAAGAATTTGTCCTCCCCTCGATAACCTATTGCATTTTTTTATCTGTTCTACTATTATATAAACATAAACGGAGAGGTAAAAGGTACATTTTAAAAAAGCATGGAGGTTTAGTGATGCAAGAATTACAAGAACAAATCGGATTTTCAGCAGGTCAAATTTATGATTATTTATCAAACAACGGAGAAGCTACTTTCTCTAAAATGAAAAAAGAATTAGACCTTAAAGGCAACTTTGCTGACTTAGGCTTAGGCTGGTTAGCTAGAGAAGACAAAATTGAAATTTCTAAAAAAGGTTCTTCTGTAAACGTAAGACTTAAATAATTAAGTTTTCAAATTTATAACAAGATTGCACTCCAAGAGGGGTGCTTTTTTGTTATGTTTTGTGAATAATATTGAAACATAATTATTTATGTTATAATTAACATATAAAAAGGTTATACTATTGCAGAAATTATTAGGAGGTTAAAATGCAAGAATTAAAAGATCAAATCGGTTATTCAGCAGGTCAAATCTATAATTATTTGAACAGCAACGGAGAGGCAACTTTTTCAAAAATTAAAAAAGAATTGGATTTAAAAGGAAATTTTGCAGATTTAGGCTTGGGCTGGCTTGCTCGTGAAGATAAAGTCGAAATCTCTAAAAAGGGAGCTTCAGTTAGCGTAAGACTGAAATAACCTAAAATATACATAATAATAAAAATGGCACATCTTTATGGTGTGTCGTTTTTTTTTGTAAAGAAAAATAAAACTATAGAACAACACAGGCAATTATTTTAGAGTTTTTTTCTTTATATAACTACGGGGAAATTTATAAATTAAGGATAAAGTTATGGGGATAGAAAAAATTGCTTCAAAGTTGCCTGTGTTTAAAAGTATTGGCAAAACAAGTTCGTTAAATGCTTCTAAACTAAGCAAATCTATTTTTTCAAAAACACCTAAGCTAATTAAATCTGAGCTAAAACCTGCTAAAACAAGAGCTGTAAGAAGTACTTCCGGGGGGGGGCGACTTTCCAGCAAGGGGTGAAATCCTTAACGGACATGATGAGCAAAAAAGGTACAATTGCATTGGCAGACGACTTTGGATTAAAAAAACAAAGATTAATCAAAGAATTGTCTAAAGTATGTGATAATAATGTAATGTCCAGAATTGAAAGAGCACAATCGCCTGAACAGCTTGCAAAAATACTTGCAGAAAAAGACAATCTTTTTTTCAGTGAGTGTTATTCATATTTGCAGAGTGGAAAGTTTATCAATCCGGGAAAGTCGAAAGATTTCCAAAGAGGTATTACACTTGAATTAGAACAGTTGATTACGCGAAGTAAAACCAGACGTGCTGATTTTATTTTAGCAAGAGAAAAGGCAATGCATGTTCCTTCAAAAAATCCTCAGGTTATTGCCATAGAAAATATATTAAAGGAACAGTACGGCGCGAAATTTGTATCGTTAAAAGACAATGAGAAACTGGCAAAACAAGTTTTAAAAGCATATGAAACAGCTGCAAAAAATGGTGTTAAAGTACCTAAAAATATTATAGTATCTGATTTTATGTTGGCACATGGCGAAAACCTGTTTAACGGTACAATGTTATTAAATTCTTCTCCAAGAGTCTTGGGCAAAGGTTTTTGCTCAACAAGCAGTGAATTCCACATTCCTTTGCATGAAATTATGCATGGTGAACAGCCAAAATTATTGGCTTTTCACTATAAAAAAATACCGGCAAAATACCAAAAGGTAAAAAATGAATTGTCCGGCTATTCTGCAAACTCTCAAACCCATGAAACTTTTACAGAGTTAAATACAAAAAGGTTGATTAACGGATTAACTAAAGAAGAACAAGAATTATATGACTATTTAAATTTATTTTCCAAATAAAAAGAGCTTCTAAATATTTAGAAGCTTTTGAAATCTTATATGATTCCTCGTGTAAAAGGTAGTAGGTAGAAAGTAGTAGGTTATGTGAAATTTGTGTTTGTATCTGTCTTATATATTGATTAAGTATTTTTTATATACAAAATTTCAAAAACAGCTGATTTTTGTTACAAAACTTTACAATATTTTGAATTATAATAATTGGGAAAAAAGGAACGAAATATGAAAATAGCAATTTATCCGGGCAGTTTTGATCCCGTTACAAAAGGTCACTTAGACATTCTTAGAACAGCAACAGAAATTTTTGATAAAGTTATTATTGCCGTTGCGAGGAATTCTGAAAAACACGGCTTTTTATCTGTTGATACGCGAGTTGAACTTATAAAGGCAAGCGTCAAGGATTTGCCTAATGTTGAAGTGGATTTTTTTGAAGGACTAACAATAAATTATGCAAGAGAAAAAGGTGCTACGGTTCTTATCAGAGGTTTGCGCGCCGTATCTGATTTTGAATATGAAATGCAGCTTTCTCAAGCAAACAGCGCGCTTGCCGGCGAAATTAAGACAGTTTTTCTTACTACAAAGCCGAAATATAACTTTATATCTTCAAGCACAATTAAAGAAATTTTCTTAAACGAAGGTGATGTTTCCAAATTTGTACCGGAACCTGTTTATGAATATTTAACAAATACTTATAAATGTTAAAATATGTGGCTTTTTGCATATAATTATTTGACAATTATTTTACCCTTATGTAGAATGAAAGTAGTAAGAAAGGGATATGTGTGACAGCATGCAACAAAATAATGGCGTATATGATTTATTAAAAATGTTAGAAATTTCTTTGGAGGAAGGTTTCCCTATTATTCCGCGTAAATTTACAGTTGTAAAAACAAAAGAAATTGAAACTTTAATTGATAGAATTTATGCTTCTTTGCCCGTAGAAGTGCAGGAAGCAAGAGCGTTTTTAAGACGCAGAGAAGAACTTCAAATGGAGGCTCAGCAAAAAGCTGAGAAAATTATAACTGATGCTCAAATGGAAGCAGACAGAAAATTATCTGAAGCTGACTTTATTAAAGCTCTTGAAAGAGAAGGTATCAGAATAAGAACCCAAGTTCAGGAAGAATGCGAAGAAATTAAGCGCAAAGCTATGGAAGAAGCTGAAAATATCAGAGCGCAAGCTATGGCTGAAGCTATGAAGACTAAAGAGGGCGCTGAACTTTATGCAGAACAAGTTTTAACCAACCTTGAAAAGAACTTGACTCAACAACAGCAAATTGTTAAAAACGGTCAGGTTTACATGGAAAAACTTCGTACAGATTCTTTCGGAAGCTACGATATTCCGACTTCTTACTCAACCGAAAGACCTCAGGCAAGCTCTGATTTTGTAATTAAATAAAAGTTTTTATAAAGTTTTGTGAAAAAGCTGCTTTTAAAAGCAGCTTTTTTGTAATATTACCTTATTGTTTTTTAACATATCATTTGCAATTTATTTTGTTTGTTTTATTATGTTAACATAAGCCGATTTAATAGAATGTGAGTTACATCACATTCTTTTTTAAAGAGGAAAGAAATTTTTTAAAATAAGTAAAAAAAGGAAATAAAACTATGGGTATCAAAGGAAAAAATGACAGAATGGTAGTTCTTGCATGTGAAGATTGCAAAGAAAGAAACTATACAACAACTAAAAACAAAAAAAATATTAAAGAAAGACTTGAATTGAATAAATTCTGCCCTTCTTGCAAAAAACACACTACACATAAAGAAACAAAATAGTTTGTGTTAAAGGATATAACGGGGATTTTCCCCGCTAAGCGTCCTTAGTTCAGTTGGTAGAACGTCGGTCTCCAAAACCGGATGTCGAGGGTTCGAGTCCTTCAGGGCGCGATTTATAAAAATAAGGAAACAAAATATGATAGGTGCAGAAAATTCAACGCCTTCTTGGCTTTCAAATATGACTAACTCTATTAGAACTTACTTCAGAGGAGTAAGAACCGAATGGGGTAAAATCAGTTGGCCTGAAAAGCGCCAGGTGGTAGCAGAAACTTTATTTGTTATAGTTATAGTTTTTGTTTTTACTTTGGCAATTTATTTAATGGATATAATTTTTAAAGGTTTGCTCGGATTAATAAAATAGTCCGATTTACAAGAATAAAGGTGGCTTATGACTAAGAAAGAAAAATCAATGGAAGATCAACTTAACGAAGATAAAGCTCAAGAGGCTTTAGAAGCGGAAGTTGCAGCTGAAGCAGAGGCTGAAGAAAAGAAAGCTAAGAAAAACCAAAAACGCTGGTACATTGTTCATACATATTCAGGTTATGAAAATAAAGTAAAAGTAAACCTTGAAAAACGTATTGAATACATGAATATGGGTGACAAAATCTTTAGAATTGAAGTCCCTCAAAAAACCGTTACTCAGCTTAAAGGCGGTAAAAAACAAGAACGTGAAGAAAAAATATTCCCGGGCTATGTATTAGTTGAAATGATTATGGATGAGGACAGCTGGTATGTTGTAAGACATACGTCAGGTGTTACTAAATTCGTAGGTTCTGCTAAAAAACCTATACCTGCCCGTGACAGCGAAATCAAAAAGATTATTAACAGATCTACTTCAACATCACAAAAAATTGAACTTGATGTTAAAGCAGGTGACAAAGTCAGAATTACTTCAGGACCTTTCGCAGACTTTATTGCTGATATCATTGAAGTTTACCCTGACAAATCTAAATTACGTGCTAACGTTTCTATCTTCGGACGTGAAACTCCTGTTGAATTGGAATACAAGCAAATTAACAAACTCTAATTAAATAAACAAATAAAAAGATAAATAGTACAAAAACTGTGGAAGGACCCTCCCGTCATACTTATGAATAAGCAAGTCAGGAGACCGCTAGTACCACAAAAGGAGAAAAAAATGGCAAAAAAAGTAGTAGGAAAAATCAAGCTTCAAATCGAAGCAGGTAAAGCAAATCCGTCACCACCGGTTGGTCCTGCATTAGGTCAGCATGGTGTTAACATCATGGATTTCTGTAAGCAATTCAACGCTAAAACAGAATCTCAAGCAGGTTACATTATCCCTGTTGTTATTGATGTTTATGAAGACAGAAGTTTTTCTTTTATCGTAAAATCACCTCCGGCTCCGGTTCTTATTAAAAAGGCTCTTAACCTTCCTAAAGGATCAGCTGTTCCTAACAAAGATAAAGTTGGTGAAATTACTAAAGAACAACTTGAAGAAATTGCTAAAATTAAAATGAACGACTTAAATGCAACAACACTTGAAGCTGCTGTAAAAATGATTAAAGGTTCTTGCAGAGCTATGGGTGTTACAGTAAAAGAATAATGGAAGTGTTTAACAAACACGCTAATACCATGAAAGGGAATTAAAAATGTCAAAATTAACTAAAAAACAAAAGAAAATGCAGGAAATGTTGGAAGGATTCGTTCAACCGGCTACTGCAGTTGATTCTATTAAAAAATTACAAGAAATTTCTAAAGAAGTTTCTAAATTCAATGAAACAGTTGAATGTCACATGAGATTAGGTATTGACGTTCGTCAAGCTGACCAGCAAATTCGTTCAACAGTTGTGTTACCTGCAGGTTTAGGTAAAACTGTTAGAGTTTGTGTTATTGCTAAAGGACCTAAAGCTACTGAAGCAAAAGATGCAGGTGCTGATTTTGCAGGAGCTGAAGAAATTATCGATAAAATTTCAGGCGGCTGGTTTGAATTTGATACATTAATCGCTACACCTGATTGTATGGGGATGTTAGGTAAATTAGGCCGTGTATTGGGACCTAAAGGCTTAATGCCAAACCCTAAAACAGGTACTGTAACTATGGATGTTGCTAAAGCAGTTAAAGATGCTAAAGCAGGTAAAGTTGAATTCAGAGCTGACAAACAAGGTATGATTCACTGTCCTATCGGTAAAGTTCAGTTCTCTGAAGAAGATTTGCTTAAAAACTACGCAACTTTAGCGGATGCTATTTTAAGAGCAAAACCGGCTTCAGCAAAAGGTACTTTTGTTAAATCAGTTTACCTTGCTACAACTATGGGACCTGGTTTAAAATTAGATCCTAAAACTTTTGCAGCTGAAGTAAAAGAACTTGTTTAAAAAATTTAATTTAAACATATTTAAAAGCACTCTCATCAGCGGGGGTGCTTTTATTATGCTGTATTTTATAGTATAATAAATTCAAACGGGAGAGAAAGTATGTCAAACGGAATGTTTATAACCTTTGAGGGTGCTGACGGATGCGGCAAAACCACACAGCAAATGCTTGCTGCTGATTATCTGGAATCAAAAGGTTATGAAGTCTTAATCACGCGTGAACCTGGTGCAAAGGGACTTGGAGAAGATATACGAAAAATTTTGCTGGATTATAAAGGACCGGTGTCAGAAAGATGCGAATCGCTGTTATTTCTCGCTGACAGAGCACAGCATGTTGATAATATGATTTTACCTGCTATTGAAAATGGTCAAATTGTTTTATGCGACAGATATACTGATTCCACAGTGGCATATCAGGGATATGGAAGGCAGCAGAATTTGGAAAGAATTAAGAAGTTAAATGACTTTGCTACTAATCTTTTAAAACCTGATTTAACCTTTGTTTTTGATATTGACGTGGAAACTTCTATGCAGAGGGTTGGCAAGGAAAAAGACCGTATGGAAAGCGAAGGCAAAGAATTTCATAACCGTGTAAGAAACGGTTATTTAAAGCTTGCAGAAGAAGAACCAAACAGAATTAAGGTTCTTGATGCTGCAAAATCTATTGATGAAATCCATGAGGAAGTTGTTAATATTTTGGAGGCAGCTTTTTTGTCAAAAGAACATAACTTGTAGGGCTTGCACCGTTTTCTTTTGAAGGATTAACATTTTCAGGATTACATTTAAGATTTATTCTGCAAAGTCCGTTAAAAGCATTATAGTTCGAACCAAGCGGGTAAGGATAAATATCTTTAGTAAGACCTGTGTTTCCTCCACCTGAAGCAAAATTTGCGTTACCTCCTATTGTAAATGGAAATATGTCTTGACCAACTCGGTTTGGTAATTTTTTACCGTTTACATCTACAAGTATATCAAGATTTGTAGGGTTTATGTCAATAGAAAAAATTGTTCCGTCATTCAAAAGATATGCGCAGGTGCTAATTGTTACTTTGCTAACTCCGCCATAATTTCCGACTTGTTCTTCTCCGTAATAATTGTAAGCTTTATCAGGAAGCCAGCCTGCTGTATTTCTTTTATCTCTTGTAACCATTCCTATTACATGCATTTTTGATGCAATAGGTTCAAAATTTTCGCATTTCTCATCGCCTTTGCTTATATATGATAAACATGTTGATGCTTCATCAATGCAGCCTGTTTCCGCTTTCCAAAGATTTAGAGCCTGACTCAGCGTGCTTGCAAATTTTTCAAGTCTTGCTACTGTTTCTTTTTCTTTGTGATGTTGGATTAAAGAGGGCATTGTCATAGCAGCTACAACCCCTATTATTCCTAAAGTAATAAGAACTTCAGCTAAAGTAAAACCCCGGCAAAGCCGGTTTTCCTTTGGACAAATCTCTGAAAAGTTTACCAACTCCTGTGCCTGTTTGCAAAGCCGATTTCCCTGTGGGTAAGTCTCTGAGAAGTTTTCCAACTTTTGTGCCTGTTGGCGAATATCTTCTACAAGTATAAACTTAATGAGTTTCATCTTAATCTCCTTTCGGACAAATAGGTCACTGACAATATGTTTACTTTAGGGCAAAATAGGTCACATGTCAAGGCTTAAAGAATTAGGGAAAAATATTGCAAGGTATAGACAAGCAAGAGGTTTGTCTCAAGAAAAGCTTGCAGAGATTGTTGATTTGTCCCGAGAATACGTTACCAGAGTGGAAAACGGACAAAAAAACATAAGCCTTAAAAAATTGTTTGCAATAGCTGATGCTTTAGAAGTTGACTTTTGTTTGTTAACAAATTTTAAATAACTAGCAAAATTATTTATTTTCAGGTTTTGAATTAATAACGTAGAACTGTGAGGTTATCCTGTGACAGATGCATCAATGAATACTTATTATTCAAGCTATCAGCCTTCACCTGCCGTAAGCCGAAAGAAAAAAGTCGGCGCAATGCTAGCAGGCGGTTTGATAGGTATGAATGCTTATTATTTCCCTGTTAAAAAGGATGTTTTTGTTCAGAACGCTTTTGATTTAACCAAAGCCGAAGCAGATAATCAGATTGCTGTTTTAACTAAAATTGCGCAAGAAGTGGACAAGAAAAATGTAAGTACTCAAAGTAAAATGATTTTGCAGGAAATGGGGTTGGCAGAAGATGTTGTACAGATTACAAATAAATGCATTGCTCTTGATAAAAGCGTTACAGATCCGGCTGCGGTAAAAAAATTAAAAGCAGGATTTGATGCTAACTTTGCAAATTATAAAAAACAGCCGAGCCTTATGGATAATACTTGCGCAGAAGCATTCAGAACAATTAAGAGAAATAAATTCAAATGGGGCACAGGTATAGGCGCTGCAATAGGACTTGCTTTAGGTTTAATTCTTAGCAGGAATTAACGTTGTGCCAATATATCAGGCTTATTTACAACATCAATTACATTGAAGTCTTTAAATGTAGAAATTACTTTTATATTGTTGTTGTTATTTGTATTTTCTTTTGCCAGAAGTGCTCCGACGATAGCTTCAAGCTGGGACATCGGCATCATATTTGCAGGTAAATCAATTCCCCATTCGTTTTTTAGTGCCTGTTGCAGAAATTTGCAATCAGCAGGAGAACGCTCTTTATAGCAGGAATTCAAATTTAGGCTTTGTCTTGTAAGATATAATTCAAAACGATTAATCTCAATTCCTTTATCACTAAGGGATTTAAAGTATTCACACCCTCTGGTTGAATATCTTTGAGTCCAACTGTCACGATTTGGAATTAACGGGTTTGTTGATACAAGCTGGTATGGTTTTGAAAGTATTCGCCATTTGCCGTTAAGCATTGTTCTGTCCCAAACCAGCGAAGCACATATTTTTGAATATTTTAATGAGGGGAAGTTGTCAAAGAAATACATAATGTCGTTAATTGTATAGAGCTTATCGACAAGTATTAAATTGTTATCTTCATCCATAACAGCGACTCCGGTGTCCATACCGGAGGATGCTGCCAATGATAGTCCTATATAGTAATTCATTTATTCTCCTAAGGAATTAATTTAGTTAGGATTAAAGGTTCTTCTTCTGTAACAAGAACAGTATGTTCAAAGTGTGCGGAAGGTTTTTTATCAACTGTGCTTACAGTCCATTCGTCATCTGCCACTTCAACTTCATCAACGCCCAGATTTAACATTGGTTCGATAGCGATTGCCATTCCCTGTTTTAAAAGAGTTTTATCTCCAACTTTGTAATTAAACAAAAACGGATCTTCATGCATTTGATGACCTACGCCATGACCGCCATATTGTCTTACTATACCAAGTTTTTCTCTGGTAGCGACAGATTCTATTGCTCCTGATACATCATCTAAAACATTACCAGCGCGCATTTGATTTGCACCTGCATATAGTGCTTCTTCGGTAACTTTCAAAAGACGTTGAACTTCTGCGCTAACATTTCCAACAGGATAAGTCCAGGCTCCGTCGCCAACCATACCTGCATAAGTAGCACCGACATCAATACTTATAATATCGCCTTCTTTTACAACAACATTTTCGTGAGGAATTCCATGTACAACCTGTTCGTTTATTGAAGCGCAGATTGAGCCTGGAAAACCGTGATATCCTAAAAATGTTGGTATTGCACGTTCTTTTTTTATAATTCTGAAGGCAATATCATCAAGTTCTTTTGTGCTGATACCCGGTTCTATAACCTTTGCCATTTCCTGATGTACAAGTGCAACTATGTGACCTGCATAGCGCATTCTTTTAATTTCATCACGTGATTTTCTATTTATCATTCAATTACCTGTAATAGTCTTTCCCATACTTCGTCAATTGTACCGTTTGCATCAATTGATTTTAAAACGCCTTTTTTAGTATAGTATTCAATTAACGGAGCTGTTTCTTTATTATAAGTGTCAAATCTTGATTGTGCAACTTCTCTTGTGTCATCTTTACGTTGAGTAAGTTCTGCACCGTCTTTGTCACAGTGTCCTGCAGTTTTTGGAGGCTTAAATTCGAGGTTATAAATTTCTCCGCAAACAGGGCAAGAGCGACGGTTAACAATTCTTTCTACCAAAATGCTTGTGTCTATGTCAAAGTAAATTGCGATAAACTGAGTGTCTTCATCTTTGTTAATTTCTTTATTCATTATTTCAAGCTGTTCTGCTTGTTCAACGCTTCTTGGAAAACCGTCTAAGATATATCCGTTTTTGCAGTCAGGTTGTGAAAGCCTGTTTTTAATAATTCTTGAAACTAATTCAACAGGCACCAGTTGTCCTTTATCAATAAAAGATTTTGCTTCTTTTCCTGCTTCGGTTTCGCATTTAATTTCTTCTCTTAATAATGAGCCTGTATCAACGTGCGGAAAGTTCAAATATTCTGCTAATTTGTTGGTTTGAGTGCCTTTTCCGCAGGCTGGGGGTCCTAAAAAAATAAGTTCTTTTTTTGTCATTTGTATATTCTCTCTTTCGTCTGATTATACAATAATCTTACATCAAGAAAATTATGAATTCAAATATTATTGAAAACATAGTAAAAAACTGTTATAATGATAAGGTAATTATTAAAAGTAGCAACCAGCTTCGCCGCTGGGTATGCATAATAGTTTAAAATTATTGAAAGGAGCAATTTATGAAAAGATTTAGTTATGTCGGGGGGGG
>ERZ824598.369-NODE-369-length-74738-cov-5.833657_pt1 | contig 74738 bp, 56 predicted proteins | sample MGYA00519934_ERZ824598 | MGnify/ENA primary metagenome ERZ824598 (study PRJEB31778, sample SAMEA3449177) | human gut metagenome | biome: human gut; feature: human-associated habitat; material: faeces | place: United Kingdom | collected 2010/2012 ...
TAAGATGAGTAAATCTCTTGGCAATGGTATTGATCCTTTGGAGGTCATTGATAAGTATGGTGCAGATGCGCTTCGTTTTACTTTGGTAACCAACAATGCACCGGGTAATGATATGCGTTTCTACTGGGAGCGTGTAGAGGCAAGCCGTAACTTTGCCAATAAAGTATGGAATGCTTCTCGTTTCATCATGATGCACTTAGGCGATAATGTGATCACAGAGCCGGCAAAAGAGGATCTGGAAGTGATCGACCGTTGGATCTTGTCTGCAGCAAATCATGTGGCAGCAGATGTCACAGAGAACATGGAGAAATATGAGTTAGGTGTGGCAGTACAGAAGATTTATGACTTTGTATGGACAGAGTTCTGTGACTGGTACATCGAGCTTGTTAAGCCAAGATTATTTGCTAAGGATGAAAATCCTGCTTCTGCAAATGCAGCTTTCTGGACATTAAAGACAGTATTGATCCAGTCTTTGAAACTGCTGCACCCATATATGCCGTTTATCACAGAGGAGATCTTTTGCACATTGCAGTCAGAGGAAGAATCCATCATGATCTCCAACTGGCCGGTTTACTGCAAGGAGTGGGAAGATGAGCAGTCTGAAGCAAAGGCGGAACTCATGAAAAATCTGATCCGTGGTATCCGAAATATCCGCACGGAAATGAATGTAGCACCTTCCCGTAAGGCAGTTGTATATCTCGTAGCAGATGACGAGGCGACAGGAGCAGCCTTGGAAGAGCTGATCCCGGCATATCAGCATATGATCTCTGCATCAGAGGTTCATGTACAGGCAGACAAGACTGGTATTGAGGATAATGCAGTATCTGTTGTGATCGATAAGGCAACTGCGTATATGCCTCTTGCTGATCTGGTTGACTTTGCCAAGGAAAAAGAGCGCCTCACCAAAGAAAAGAAGAAGTTGGAGGGCGAGTTGAAGCGTGTCAATGGAATGCTTGGAAATGAGAAATTTATGAGCAAGGCACCGGAGGCAAAGGTTGCGGAAGAACGCGCAAAACTTGAAAAATACACAGCTATGATGGCGAAAGTGGAAGAGGAATTAAAAGCCTTAGAAAAGTAAGAGAAAATTCATCGTTCCCTTTCTTGTAATATAAGAATCCTTATGCTAAAATCAAAAGAGGAGGCAGTATACACATAAGTGCGTACTGCGTCCTCTTTACAAAATGATAAAATGCTCATATAGCAGCCTGTAACACGACAGGTCGTAGTAGAGTAAGGAATATCTTGTAGGGGGAAGGGGGCGTTTGACTGTGACAGATTTTCAGACAGAGAACAATCAGGAATCAATTCAGATCATGGTTGCAGAGGATCAGCTTTCCGCGAGCGTGTGGATTCAACAAGGCGAGAGTCACTACACGGCAGCATTGTTGAAAAATCGGCTCAGTGAGGCAGGCGTCACCAGTGGACTGCAGGAGGAGACAATTCAGCAGCTGGCAAACGGATTGCTGTATGATCAATGGGTTGTTGTTGCGAAGGGAACGCCTTGCGTGAATGGAGAAGATGGCTGGTATGAGTATGCCTTTCATCGGGAAACGGATCACAAACCCAAAATATTGGAAGACGGTTCGGTGGATTACAGCCAGTATGGCAATATCCCTTCCGTAAAAGAAGGAGATGTGATTGCCGTCTACCATCCGGCGACGGAGGCGAAGGATGGTATGGATGTACATGGTAATATTCTGGTCGCCCGCAAGGGAAAGAATCTTGCCAGATTATTCGGAAAAGGTTTTGCGTGTGCTGAAGATGGATGTACCTATATCGCTAATCGCAGCGGTAAGATCGTGGAGACCATGGATAAGATCTTTATCGATCAGGAGTTTGTGGTCGAGGGTGATCTAACCAATTCCACAGGCAGTATTTGTTTCCGAGGAGATATTCGCATCCGTGGAAATGTAGGATCCGGAGTATCGGTCGTTTCGGAGAAAGGATCTATCTTGGTTGATGGATTTGTGGAAGGAGCAGATCTGCAGGCAAACCGTGATATTACCTTGAAGAATGGTATGCAGGGGAATGGAAAGGGATTTATCCGGGCAAAAGGAAATGTCAGCGCGAAGTTTTTTGAGCAGTGTACGATCTGTGCGGACGGATGTGTCAATGCGAATGCGATCATGAACTGTCAGATCGAGGCAGGAGAAGATGTGGTCGTGTCCGGTAGATTTGGCAGCATCATAGGTGGTCATATCAGCGCCCAAAGGCAGATCAAGGCAACCAATATCGGAAATGTAGCTGAAGTGGAAAATCAGGTTGAAGCAGGTGTTGCGGAAAATCTTGTGACGAAGATGAATCTGCTGACGGAGTCCAAGAAAAAAGCATTGGATGAATGGGAGCGGATCGCGCAGGGGATTGAACGCATAGATACTCTGATGGAGCAGACGAAAAATGCTGCTTTGATGGAGAAGAAGCGTGTCTTAATGCGTGGTAAAATAGAAAAAGATACAGAAATTAGTGAACTAGAGAAAAAGATACAGGCGACTGTCCTGGCAATGGAAAAGGCAAATGTGGCGAAGGTGACAGTTGACCGTTATGTGCATCCGGGAACCTGCATTTCCGTCAATGGAATGAAAACACAGGTACAAGAGCTGGAGCAGCATGTAGAATATGCCCGCAGAGGCAATGGGATCATCGTATATCATATCGATGAAGCATAGCGGGGCGTCAATGCCGGGATGACGAAAGAATCAAGAAAACATCGTAAGACATAGGCATGAGAGCAGTTTTCATGCGATGTCGAAGTTTGCGTAGAAATAGCATTGCAGTAGAGCAGGAGGTAGAGTATGATTGATTTTGAGGCAGAATTAGCAAAGTTTCAGCCGAGTCTCGATGTGGAGCAGGCAGAAGATGCAATTTATGGAAATAATACAACGGATGTTACGGATTTGCTGCAGACGATCCTAAAAGGTAAGATGGAAGGTAACAAAGCTCCAGAGGAGTGGGTGGAAGAACGATGAATTGTCCAAGATGTAATGTGGCGGTAGCCTTTACGAAAAATCGATGTGATAATTGCGGACAGGAGCTTCGAAGTTATCGCAAAACCGTAAGCCTGTCTAACAGTTTTTATAATTTGGCATTAAGCCAGGCGAAAGTGCGGGACTTATCCGGTGCGATCGTTTCCTTGAAACAGAGTCTTCAGTTCAATAAATTAAATACCAGTGCTAGAAATCTGCTGGGTTTGATCTACTATGAGGAAGGCGAGATCGTAGCTGCGCTGAGTGAATGGGTTCTTAGCAAACATTATCAGGACAAAGATAATGATGCGGAAGAGTACATTCGTGAAGTTCAGTCTAATCCGAACAAGTTGGATACGTACAATCAGACGATCAAGAAGTACAATACAGCATTGCAGGCGGCAAAGCATGGGGATGACGATATGGCGATCATCCAGCTCAAAAAGGTTGTCAATCTCAACCCGAATTTTATACGTGCAAGCCAGCTTTTGGCATTGCTTTATATGAAGACCGAGCGTCGGGATAACCGTGCGAGAGCGTATCGTTTGATGCGTGCTGCACATAAGATCGATGTAACGAATACGACAACGATCCGCTATCTGAAAGAACTCTCAGATATGAAGAATAAGTCTTCGGATCCTGTAGTGAAAGCGGTAGAAAAAGAACAGGAAAATGCGAAGAAAGCTTCAAAACTGCCAAGTGTGGAGATGGATGCGTACAAGACGATCACACCATACAAAGAAGAGCGGCCATCTGTTATGCCATTTGTTAATATTATCATTGGTGTGATCATCGGTCTGGCTGTGATGTATTTTTTGGTGATCCCGCATATGCGTGCCACGCTGGCGAGCAATGCAAACAAAAACTTCAAGCAGTACAGTGAAAATCAGGCGGCAAGTGACAGCGATCTGTCCACACTAAAAGATCAAAACAAGTCTTTAAAGTCTCAGGTTGAGGAACTGCAGAACAAGATCAAGGATCTTCAGGGCGGGGATCCTACACAGGTGTCTGGTGTTCAGGAAGTGTACGATGCGTTAATTGGCGCATACGATGACTATCAGAAAAACAAAAAGGCTGATGCTGCGGATAAATTGGTGAAGATCAATGCAGACAGACTGACTTCGGACGTTGCAAAATCTTGCTATGATAAGATCAAAAAGGCAACCTATGCGACTGCGACAAAGAAGTATTTTGAAGAGGGACGTGATGCCTATAATGGCACCGGTTCGTATTCGAAGAAAGATTATGACAAGTCCATTAAGTTGTTAGAGAAGTCATTATCTTTTGACGAAAATAACACAGATGCCATTTATTTCTTGGGCCGCTGTTATCAGCAGAAATCAGATGTCGAGAAGGCAAAGAGTTATTACAACAAGATTGTAGATAACTATCCGGATTCCAAGCGTGTCAGCGAAGCGAAGAGACGTTTGCGGGAACTTGGCGAATAAATTACCAACTGGATAAAATGATAGGTTTCCCTGTCAGAGTATACGAAGGAAAGAATACTCTGGCAGGGATTTTTTCCTTTATAGGAAACTTGTCGTTTCCTATAAAGAAAAAAACGCTCCGCGAGGATGCGATCACCGCACAGAGGAAGATTGCATACGCAACCTAGCGGTGACGCGCAAAGTGGGCAAGCCCACTTTGTTCCGTTTAAAAATAAGGGAAGGAAGGCGATTAATAATGGAACAAGTACATTATGAGCTGCAAGGACAAAGTTTGATCGTATATGTTACCAAGGAATTAGATCATCATGCGGTGATCGATCTGCGGGCGACCTCGGACAAGCTGATCCAGGCAGGAAATGTGAAACATATTATTTTTGATTTTTCAGATGTTGATTTTATGGATAGCTCAGGGATTGGATTGATCATGGGAAGGCATAAAAAGGTTATGTTTCTGGGAGGTAAGACAGCTGTGACAGGTGTTGGCAAGAATATTGACCGGATCTTTCGAATGTCCGGTTTGTATCAGATCGTAGAGAAGTATGTCACACCGCAGGAGGCGGTGGAAAATCTGTGAGAGGGCAAAAGTTGTTACGCAGCAGGAACGGAAGCGTCAGACAGGAGGATCAATTATAGTAAGGTGAATGAAAAAGAGAGGTAACAAATTGACAGGGGTAGTCAGTAATTAGAAGGTATAGAGTGCAGGACAGGAGGAAGATAAGGCATGAAACGGGAAATGACATTAACAATCGATAGCGATTCGGCAAATGAAGCATTTGCGCGGACAGTAGTGGCAGCGTATGTGACGAGGCTGGATCCAACGTTAGAAGAACTGGCAGATATTAAAACAGCAGTATCGGAGGCGGTAACCAACAGCATTATTCATGGTTATGGTGGAAGAGAGGGAGAGATTACGATCGTCTGCAGGATCTGCGGCAAACAGATAGAAGTTACTGTGCGCGATGAAGGCATTGGTATCGAAGATATTCCAAAGGCGATGGAACCTTTGTATACGACGAAACCGGAATGGGAACGGTCCGGAATGGGCTTTGCTTTTATGGAAGCATTTATGGATGAGCTGCAAGTGATCTCAAAATTGGGGGAGGGGACAACCATTATTATGAGCAAAGAAATTGGAAAGGCGCAGGCAGAGGAATGAATCGCAATATGGACACGTTAGAACTGCTGAAAAAGGCACGTAGTGGAGATCGTGTTGCGAGGAACCAATTAGTAGAACAAAATGTCGGTCTGGTTTGGAATATTGTGAAAAGATTTCATGGCAGAGGATATGAAGCGGATGATATTTTTCAAATCGGCTGCATTGGACTGATCAAAGCAATTGATCACTTTGATCTTAGTTATGATGTGAAATTTTCAACGTACGCAGTGCCAATGATCACCGGTCAGATCAAGCGTTTTTTGCGGGATGATGGCATGATCAAAGTAAGCCGCACTCTTAAGGAAAATGGCTGGAAGATCCATCAGGCAGGAGAACGGCTGCATCATGAGTTAGGACGTAGTGCAACGGTAGATGAGATCGCTGCGGCAACAGAACTTGAGCGTGAAGAAATCGTTATGGCATTGGAAGCCAATCGCGAAGTCGGAACGATAGATCGGATGCTTTATCAGGAAAGTGGCAAAGAAATGCAGTTGATCGATCAGGTCGTACAGATGCCCGGAAATCGTATTGGCAGTCTCGTAAGTGGGCAGGATATGACAGGAGTTCTTAATGACAGCGAGAAAGAACGAGTGCTTGATCATATGTTAGTAAAACAGTTATTGGAAAGCTTGGAAGAGCGGGAACGCCGATTGATCGAATATCGCTATTTTGATGATATGACGCAAAGTCAGGTTGCAGAAAAGCTACACATTAGTCAGGTACAGGTAAGCCGCTTAGAGAAAAAAATATTATTAAAACTGCGTGGAGAATCCGGACTTGCATAAAGCAAAGACATATCGGTGTTGTTTTGCAAACACGTGCATAAAACGTGAGGAAGCGGGCAAGATAATAGTATTACAACGCACACTTTGCTCATTTAAGCTCACTGCATGACTGCATAATATTATTATCAGTGTAAGATGTTTCATGGGCTCAAACTTCGCACATTTGAAACTGCCGGCGGGTCACATATTGCTTATTATATCAAGGGATACTAAGTATTTTACAGCCGCAACATAGCGATTTCTGCCGGCAGAGAACTGTAGTAATCCTGTGGATAATGAAATGTTTGGAAAGTGTGCAGAAATGAGGTTGATTTGAAAGATAATACGATTTATATGAAATTAGATCAGAGTGTGCAGGTTATGAACAAAAAGGTAACGATCGGTGATATTGCACAGATTCAATGCAGTGATTATGCAGTGACCAAGCATATCAATAAGATCGTAGCATTGCAGGTAAAAGGCGACAAAAACCAAAAGAAAGTCATTTCGTCACTTAAGCTGATCGAACTGATCCGCAGGGAAATTCGAGAAGCACAAATTGTTCTGGTAGGTGAGACGGATGTTGTGGTTGAGTATCATATTCCCAAACAGGAAAATAAAGCGTTGGAATATTTAAAGTTGTTGGTGTTGACATGCATTGTCTTTTTTGGGTCGGCCTTTACGATCATGACATTTGATACGGATGTCAGTGTTGGAGATCTGTTTGATCAGATCTATCTGCTGGTCATGGGACATGAAAAAAAGGGGGCATCTGCGTTAGAGCTGTTTTATAGTATTGGAATTCCGCTTGGAATCTTAGGATTTTATAATCATTTTAGCGCTTCAAAAGTGAAAGAGGATCCGACGCCAATTCATATTGAAATGCGCAATTATGAAGAGGAGATGAATAAAGCAATCGTTGCGGATGCTTCACGGGAAGGAAGTGAGATCCGGTGACGATAGTATTAGCATTTATTGGACTGGCAGCAGGATTAGCTGTCGCCAGTGGAGTTTTTGCATTGATCACCATTCTGGGAGTAATACCACGGATGACAGACCGCTTTGGGTTAGCCTCACGGACATATCCGATGGAAACGGTGATCATGCTTGGCGGGACAGCGGGAAATCTGTTGTTAATATATGAGCCGCATATTCCGTTTGGCGTTGTATTTTTGGCGGTCATAGGATTATTTTCCGGGGTATATATCGGCTGCCTTTCCATGGCATTGGCAGAGGTGCTAAAGGTTATTCCAATACTATGTACCCGTACGAAATTGCAGCACGGCATTGCCATCATCATTACCGCAATGGCGATAGGCAAATGCTTAGGAACACTATACCAAATGTGTTTATAAAGGGCATTTGCAAAATGTTATATAGTTATTGACATAATAAGCAATATGTGGTTTTGCAATAACTTCGAGTATGGGAAGTTTTAGGTATGTATATTTTCCGGCATAATAAAGAAAGATGTGGATATGTAGTTGTTGGTGGTGTGGAAAATTTGATGGGAAATTTTGATTGGAAGGAGAGGAAAAGATGGAACAGAAAAAAGCTGCAAATCCTTCGATTGAGGAGGTATTGGCTGAGAAAGATGCGAATAAACAGAAAGAAATTTATAACGAATATGTTAGTAATATGACTCCAAAACACAGTTGTTTTTGGAATTGCATTAAGGCTTTTCTTGTCGGTGGTTCGATTTGTCTGCTGGGAGAAATATTGATACAGTGGTATCAGTCTATGGGGAATGACAGAGAACTGGCAGGTTTATATGGAACACTTTCTTTGATACTGATCAGCATACTGCTTACCGGCTTTAATGTATATCAAAGGCTTGGACAGTTTGGCGGTGCAGGAAGCATTGTTCCAATCACCGGATTTGCAAATTCTGTAGCATCGCCGGCTTTGGAGTTTGGCGTGGAAGGTGAAGTGTTTGGCAAAGGCTGCCAGATATTTAAGATTGCGGGACCGGTTATTTTGTATGGAATATTTTCAAGCTGGGTACTTGGCGTGATCTATTGGCTATGGAAGATGATGTAACTATAATTAGCAAAATGTGTTATAATGAATAATGAACCGCTCCCTTGTGTCCCGGTACACCGGACACAAGGTTTGTTATATCAATAAATGTGTGCAGAAAAGAGGTTTATTATGAACGAGAATGTGAGAAAAAGAAATGCCGTATTGGCGCAGACTGTGATCAGAGGTCTCGAGTCAAGAAACATGACAGGGTATTATGCAAAAAACAAGGAAGAGGCATTAAAACAGGCATTAGAAATTATTGGTGAGGGCAGTACTGTAGCTATGGGTGGTTGTCAGAGCGCCAATGAGATCGGTCTTATCCAAGCATTAAATGAAGGAAATTATCACTACATAGATCGTGCTAAGATGGAACCGCGCGAAAGTCTTCTGGCGGCATACGATGCAGATGTATTTTTGTCCAGCGCAAATGCGATGACAAATGATGGAATTATTGTAAATATAGACGGTAACTCGAATCGAGTTTCCTGCATTGCACAGGGACCTCACAAGGTAATATTTATTGTGGGAATGAATAAGGTATGTTCTGATCTTGATGAGGCGATGAAACGTGCCAGAAATGTTGCAGCTCCATCCAATGCGCAGCGATTTGACATCAAGACTCCTTGTCGCTTGACTGGTAAATGTGCCGATTGCAAGTCTCCGGATACGATCTGCTGTCAGTTTTTGATTACCAGATATTCGCATCATGCAGATAGGATCCATGTAATTCTTGTGAATGATGTACTCGGTTATTGATCTGTCAGGTGACAATGCCGAAGTATTTCTGAAATAAATGAAAAAAATATGTGGTAATTTATATAAAAAAGAGAGTGTAGGCGTACTCTCTTTTTCATTTTATACTGAATATATCACAAATTCACGGCGTAAGGGAGCTTGTTCACTTGCGCATGTTAGACATAGGATTACCGATAAGAGGAGAGCTGATCGGTAGAAAGGAGTAATGAGAATGAGGACACGAAACATGATGACGCCGATATTGGCAGCGGCACTTGGGTTGACGATTGCTTTTGCGGCACCTGCAGCGTATGGCTGGAGCCAGACTGCGTTGGCAGCTGAGGAGGAGCAGCAGCCGATCACAGTCAGTATGTCCGCCGGAAGTGGCATTTACGCAGAGGCATTTACGTTGACATTGACCAGTGAAGGAGCTAAGACAATCTATTACACATTGGATGGCAGTGATCCAAAGACCAGCAGTACAAGAGCAGAGTACACAGACGGTATTACGATCAAGGATCGGAGTAAGGAAGCTAATTACGTATCCGCTGTAGATCCATTGTTATTTGACAATGCCAATGTAAGATGGAAGAAGAGGACAAAGTCGTATACGACAACACGGAAAGCACCGGCTGACACTGACGTTGATAAGGGAACGGTTGTCAAAGCAGTGGCGGTAGATGCGAATGGCAATTTTGGAACTGTCGAGACGAATACATATTTCGTCGGTACCGTGGCAATGCATATTAAAAACGCTCAGAAGAGTGCGCAGGCAGCTGGAATCCCGCTATCTGTGATGTCAATTTCAATGAATTACGAAGATCTTTTCGATTATGAAAAAGGAATCTATGTAAAAGGCAAGATCTTTGATGAGGCAGTGGCAAAGTATTTGGAGGAGAATCCAAAAGCCACCACAGACATGATGAACGATCAGGCGAGACGTTTGCCGGCGAATTATAATCAAAAGGGTAAGGATTGGGAGCGTAATGCTCATATTGATTATTTCGAAACGGATGGAACAACGCTTGACTGTCAGTTGCAGCAGGATTGCGGTATCCGTATTCAGGGAAATTATTCCCGTTCGGATCTGATGAAAGGATTGCGCTTGTATGCACGTGCGGATTATGGCAAGAAAAACTTTAAATATCCATTTTTTGAGAATGCCAAAGATGATAGCGGAAAGACGATCACAAAGCACAAAAAGTTAGTGCTTCGCAATGGTGGAAATTATGCGTTTGCAGGTACAAAATACAATGATGCCTATTGGCAGAGTATGTTGTCAGATCTGGATTGCGAGACGCAAGGTTCCAGAGCATGTGTTGTTTACATCGATGGTGAATATTGGGGATTGTATATTTTACAGCAGGATTTTGATGACAGCTATTTTGAAGAGACACACGGTGTAAACAAAGATTCCGTCGTTGTTTATAAAGCTTCTGATGCAGATGCAGATGAGGAATATGGTTACAAATTGGATGAAGGGACACTTCCGGATGGAGAGACGGATGTAAACTATTTCTATCGTGATCTTATGAACTTTTTTGCAGAGCATAAGAACCTAAAGAATGATACGGATTATGAGGCGTTTTGTAAGCTGGTAGATCCGCAGTCAGTGATGGATTTTTTTGCTGCGCAGGTATGGATCAACAATAAATGGGACTGGCCGGGCAAGAATTGGTCAATGTGGCGCACAACAACCGTGGATCCTAATAATGCATACGCTGATGGAAGATTCCGTTTTTGTTTATATGACCTGGATTTTGGCGGATGTGGTGGATCAGGAGAGGCATACGCAAATACGATCCGCGATGACAATTACAATACGAATGTAGACGCCGAAGGAAATTATTACAATGATCGTGGACTGCTGGGACAGAACTTGAAAGAGGCAATGAATCCGAGCATTCAATGTTTCATTATGTTAATGTCGAATGAAAAATTTCGGAATGCATATAAGCAGGAATTATTGGATCTTTCTAAGAAAAACTTTGAATCTTCCAAAGCAACTACAGTATTGACACAGTTTAAAAATACTTACGAGCCATTGTTTGCACAGTATTATACCCGTTACAATTGGAGTAATGATACAACAAACGGATATGCAGGTTACAACAGCTTGAAATCTTTTGTGGAGCAGCGTCCAAATGGCATTGCACAGATGAACACATGGATTGATAACTTTTATAAGACCGGTAAGGACGAAGAGGTGATCGTTATACCATCGCCGTCTCCGTCTGTGACACCTTCAACCGAACCAAGTGTAAAACCGAGTGCATCACCTTCGTCGAAACCGACACCGGCACCTACGGTGAGTCCGACGAAAAAACCTGTACCAAATCCTGGACAGACGAAAAAAACTGCCAAGACAAAGAAGATCAAAAAGCTTGGTGTTAAAGCTAAGAAAAAGACAAAAGTGATCCGTGTAAGTACAGTTGGCAAGGCACAAGTAACGATTGTTGTTTCCAAGAAGATTATTGTGAAAGGCAAGAAGAAAGTTAAGAAGATAACTAAGAAAACTTCGGCAAAAGGAGTAGTTTCATTTAAGTTATCAAAGAAATTAACGAAAGGAATGAAGATTACAGTTACTGTCCATAAAAAAGGATACAAAACGAAGAAAAAGAGTATTAAAATAAAATAGGATGAGTGCTCTATGCTATTATGTATGACAGAATAGCGTGAAATAAAAAAAGTCGCCATGGCATGTCCATAAAATCGGACACACCATGGCGGCTTTTTTGTGGGATAGGAAATTGCTGTTGTGTAGCGTGACATCATCGCCAAGAATTGCTTTAGCAATTCTTGCAAAGCAAAGCGCTGGCTTTGCTTTTTGTTTGCAGTTTTGCATTAGACCTGTTATGATAGATTATAGGTAAGAAGTTGGACGGAAAACGGCAAGGAGGGAGGAACTATGAGCCACGAGGAAAAGGTTTATACAAAGCTCAAACAGCATTATCATTGCGCACAGGCGATTTTTGCCACGTATGCTTCGGATTATGGTATGGATCAGGAAACGGCATATCGCACGATGGCATGTTTTGCAGCGGGAATGTATAGGGGAAGTGTGTGTGGTTGTGTTACGGCGGCACTTGCTGTATTGGGGCTGGCCTATGGTTTTTCAGATACAAAAGATAGAGAACGGGAAATTTTTGGGACAAAGATTGCGGAGGAGTTTGTTGATCGTTTTCAGGAGCGGATGGAAGGCAAATTTAATTGTGCAGATATATTGGAAAATAATATTAGTACTGCAGAGGGGATGGCGTCGATCCGACGTGAGGGAATGATCAAGAAGAAATGTGCGCAGGCTATACAGACCAGTATTGAGATTTTGGAAGATATGCTGCAGGCGTATCCGGATATGTTAGCAGGGAAACCGGCAGAACCGTCCTGTGACGAACAGGAGATAGAGAAAATAACATATTTGGTGAAACGTGCTCAAAAGATCCAGCATTTTGAATCGCATGTACGCGATTTGATCCTCCATTCCTCCAAAAGTATTGCATGTATTCAATTTGATATCAGTCGCTTTAAGATCATTAATGATATTTATGGAGAGCGGATGGGCGATCAGATATTGCAGTTTATCAAAGACAATCTTGCAGAAATATGCAATGAAACACAGTATTATCTCAATTTACGAAGCGATGTATTTGTTGTGCTGAGCGAGTTTCAACATGAGAGCGAGTTAGATGAGTTGATCCGTCAGATTCAGACACGTTGCAAAATGTTCAAAAATATTAAATTGACATATTCCATTGGTGTATATATTGTAAATGATCGTAAGATGGATCTGCGCCAGATTGAGGATCGAGCTGCAATGGCGCGCAAAAAGGCAAAAGGTAATATGATGAACAATGTTCTTTATTATCAGGAAGAATTTAAGGAAATGTTGTATATCCGCAATTTTATTGAGGAAAGTCTTCCTTCTGCAATTGATGAAAAACAGTTTCAGATGTATTTGCAGCCGAAATATAGTATAGTACAGAATCATATTGTCGGGGCAGAGGCGTTGGTCCGTTGGCAGCATCCGGATCGCGGTATGATCTATCCGAATGAGTTCATTCCGGTCATTGAGGAAAATGGCTATATCAAGAAAGTGGATTACTATATTTGGAAAGAGGCATGCAATTTTTTGAAGCGGTGCGAACAAGCTGGTATTAAAAATTGCCCGGTTTCTGTGAATGTGTCCAGACTGCATTTGACAGACACTGTTTTTATGGATTATCTGGCGCAGACTATTCATGAGGCAGGTATTCCGAAAGAACAGTTGGAGTTAGAGATTACAGAAACCATTGGGGATGAGCAGATCAGCAATATGGCAGAGCTGCTCAAACATCAGGGATATAAGTTGTTAATGGATGACTTTGGAAGTGGTTATTCTTCCTTAAATATTTTATTAGAGACACCATTTGATGTCATCAAATTAGACAAGAAATTTATGGAAAATATGATGGTTTCCGAAAAGGGTCGGTTGATCTTAGAATATGTTGTGGCGATGGCAGACAAGTTGGGACTGGAGCTGCTGGCAGAGGGCGTTGAAACGGAAGAGCAAGTTGAATTATTAAGAAAAATTGGCTGCGATAATGTGCAGGGATATTATTATGCAAAGCCTATGCCGGTGGAAGACTTTTTTGAACTGCTTCAAAAAGATCGACAGAGCATAAATTCTTTGTAAAAAGAAAAGTTGTATTGTTGATAAAAGGTATCAATTTCCAGCTTGTAATAAACGATGATTCATGTTAGTATAACTTGCGGATAAATAAATACTTCGCATCTTCATATACATGAATAAAGTATGTTTGAAAGAATGCAAGTGAGACAAATGGCACAATAAGAAGGAGGTCAATATGGCAGACTTTAAGGAATGGGAAGGTTTTGAAGGAAGACTTTGGAAAGAGGGCATTGATGTACGCGACTTCATCCAAAACAATTACAAACCATATGATGGTGATGAGTCTTTCTTAGAGGGACCAACAGATGCAACAGATAAATTATGGGGCGAGCTCCAGAAACTCCAGAAAGAGGAGCGTGCAAAGGGCGGCGTTCTTGATATGGAGACAGAGGTTGTTTCAAGTATTACAGCATATGGCCCCGGATATATCAGCGATGAGTTTAAGGATTTAGAGCAAGTTGTTGGTTTGCAGACAGATAAGCCGCTGAAACGTGCGTTCATGCCTTATGGTGGTATTCGTATGGCAGAGCAGTCCTGTCAGATGTATGGTTATGAGCCAAGCCCGAAACTGCATGAGATCTTTACAAAATATCATAAAACGCACAGTGACGCTGTCTTTGAGGTATATACACCGGAGATGAAGCGTATGCGTCATAACAAGATCTTAACGGGTCTTCCGGATACGTATGGTCGTGGACGTATCGTTGGCGATTATCGTCGTGTTGCTCTTTACGGTATGGATTACCTGATTGAAGAGAAGCAGAAAGATTTTGCCGGTACAGAGCGTCGTGCAATGCGTAGTAAAGATTATCGTATCCGCGAAGAGCTGGCTGAGCAGATCAAATGCTTAAAAGATATGAAAGCTCTTGGTGAGATTTATGGTTTTGATATTTCAAGACCGGCTAAGAATGCAAAAGAAGCATTTCAGTGGTTATATTTTGCATATCTTGCAGCGATCAAGACACAGAACGGTGCAGCAATGTCCGTAGGTCGTGTATCTACTTTCTTGGATATTTATATTGAGAGAGATATGGCAAACGGTGTATTGACAGAGAAAGAGGCACAGGAATTAGTAGATCATATTACGATGAAATTCCGTATGGTTAAGTTCGCTCGTATTGAGTCTTATAACCAGTTGTTCTCCGGAGATCCTGTATGGGCTACTGTAGATGTAGCTGGTATTGGTATGGATGGACGTTCTCAGGTTACGAAGACATGTTTCCGTTTCCTGCATACGTTAGAGAACATGGGACCTTCTCCAGAGCCTAACTTAACAGTATTGTATTCCTCTAACTTGCCGGAAGCATTCAAGAAATATGCAGCTCATATTTCTATTGCAACAAGTTCCGTACAGTACGAGAATGATGATGTTATGCGTCCGGTATGGGGCGATGATTATTCTGTATGTTGCTGTGTATCTGCAACAGAGACAGGTAAAGAAATCCAGTTCTTCGGTGCTAGAGCAAACCTTGCTAAGTGCTTGCTTTATGCGATCAACGGTGGTGTTGATGAGAAGACCAAGGAGCAGGTTGGACCGAAGTATCGTCCGATCACATCCGAGTATCTTGATTACGATGAAGTTATGGAAAAATATGATGAGATGATGACATGGCTCGCACAGACTTATGTAGAGACATTGAACATGATCCATTATATGCATGATAAATATTACTACGAGGCATCTCAGATGGCACTTATCGATACCGATGTAAGAAGAACATTTGCTACCGGTATTGCAGGTTTCTCACACGTTGTAGATTCTCTGTCAGCTATCAAGTATGCTAAGGTAAAAGTGATCCGTGATGAGGATGGATTAGCCGTAGATTATGAGATCGATGGGGATTTCCCTAGATATGGTAATGATGATGAGCGTGCAGACGAGATTGCAGTATGGCTGCTTCGTGAGTTCATGAGAAAGCTTCGTAACTGCCACACTTACCGTGACTCTGAGCCTACCACATCAATCCTTACAATTACTTCTAACGTTGTATATGGTAAGGCAACCGGTTCCCTTCCGGATGGAAGAAAAGCAGGAGAGCCACTTTCACCAGGTGCTAATCCTGCATACGGCGCTGAGCAGAATGGTTTGCTGGCATCCTTGAACTCTGTAGCAAAATTGCCATATGAGGAAGCATTGGATGGTATTTCTAATACGCAGACGATCAACCCGGATGCATTGGGACACAATCCGGATGAGCGTATAAAGAATCTTGTTCAGGTTATGGATGGATACTTCGACCAGGGTGCACATCATCTGAATGTCAATGTGTTTGGCAAAGAGAAGCTGATCGACGCTATGGAGCATCCGGAGAAAGAAGAGTATGCAAACTTCACGATCCGCGTGTCCGGTTATGCAGTTAAGTTTATCGACTTGACAAGAGAGCAGCAGCTCGATGTAATTGCCAGAACATGTCATGAGTCTCTGTAAGTTGCAGCGAAGCACATTTTCAAAATGACTTGAGAATGCGACGGCATATGCGATGAAATATTCATCTTTGAGAATGTTTTCGGCATGTATGATCTGTATAAACCAAAGAAATATGGGGCAGTCTTTTCTATAAAGGGCTGCTCCTTTTCTGCTACAGAGGTGGACTTAGAAAGGAAAGAAAACGATGGAACAAACAAAAGGTTATGTACATTCATTAGAGAGTTTTGGATCTGCAGATGGTCCCGGTGTGCGATATATTATTTTTTTGAGTGGCTGCGCAATGCGTTGTCAGTTTTGCCATAATCCGGATACGTGGGATATGCAAAAGGGAACTCTATATACTGCCAAAGAATTAATTGATAAGGCTTGGCGCTATCGCAATTATTGGGGCAAAGACGGGGGGATCACCATTAGTGGCGGAGAACCGCTTTTGCAGATCGACTTTCTGACAGAGATATTTACTTTGGCGAAAGAAAAGGGGATTCATACGACGCTTGATACAAGTGGAAACCCGTTTACCAGAGAAGAGCCGTTTTATTCTAAGTGGAAAAAATTGATGGAAGTAACAGATCTTGTTATGCTGGATATTAAGCACATTGATGAGAAGGTACATCAGACACTTACCGGACAAACCGGGGAAAATATCAAAGAGATGGCAAGAGAGATGTCGGATATGGGGCAGCCAATGTGGATCCGTCATGTGCTCATCCCGGGGGATAACAGTCAGGATAAATATCTGATTGAAATGCGGGAATTTATCCAAACATTAAAGACGGTAGAGCGCGTAGAAATTTTGCCGTATCATACACTGGGTGTATTTAAATGGGAACAGCTTGGAATTGATTATCCGCTGAAAGGCGTTAATCCACCGACCCAGGAAGAAGTGAAACACGCAGAAGAGTTATTAGGTATTTAAGAGATTTATAAGTGGTTGTAAAGTCTTACGGACGAGGTTACGGATATGGAAAATAGAACAAACAAAAGAATGCAGTGGGTGATTTGTCTTGGGTGTATTTTGGGACTGATGACGGCACTTTGCGGTTGCTCCTCTACAGAGGTTGTTAAGGTTGCTAAATATGCGGCGAAAGAGGCGTTAAAGACAACCGCGCCACAGCAGGATCGCTCAGAAGGAGAAAGTTCCTCCGCAAAAGATGCGGATGGGAAAGGTTCCGACAGTGCAACGCAGTCTTTAGATAATTTAAAAGATCATGCGGCGTACAACGGGGAACCATATGTGGAACTGAATGATAATGTTCCGAATTTCACAACCCGTGAAAAAAACAACACCAAAGCATTTGAGAATTATCATCGTCTGGATGCATTGGGACGTTGTGGCACAGCTTATGCCAATATATGCAAAGAGCTTATGCCGACGGAGAAACGTGGTGCGATCGGTATGGTAAAGCCTAGTGGATGGAACACTGTTAAATACGATGTCGTGGATGGCAAATATTTGTATAACCGCTGTCATTTGATCGGATTTCAATTGGCAGGTGAAAATGCAAACAAAAAAAATCTGATCACGGGGACTAGATATTTAAATGTAGATGGAATGCTTCCTTTTGAGGATGAAGTGGCAGATTATGTCAAAGATACAGATCACCATGTTTTGTATCGTGTTACCCCTGTTTTTAAGGGTGATAATCTAGTGGCAGAAGGAGTCGAGATGGAAGCTTATTCTGTGGAAGATAAAGGTAAGGGAATATGTTTCCATGTATTCGTTTATAATGTGCAGCCGGGCGTTACGATCGACTACGCAACCGGAAAAAGCAGGCTGTCTAAATAATCGCAATCATACTAACTTCTCTCGTTTCGTCAAAGAACATTTTGGCGAGACGAGAGGGGTTTGTTTTATATAAGAAAGATTTGTTTTGTATAAGAAAGATTAGTGTTGACTTTTAATGATAACGTACATATAATATATAGAACTTCAATTATGGAGTGGCTACGAAAACTCTTTGCACTGCATTTAGCTACAGTACAAACTGAACAGGCCGGATATCTTATCTGGGGCCGGGTCACAAAGTGACAGTGGAATGAATTGTTTTATCCGCGGGACAGTAGTATTACTGGTTCTTCGCGGATGTTTTTTAATTAATAGGAAATTGCTGTTATGTAGCGTGGCATCATCGCAAAGCGCTGGCTTTGCTTTTTTTATTTTTTATTGGAGAGGTTATTATGAGCAATCAAAACAACAAAGACAATATGGAAACAGTAGCAATGCGGGTGTGCATTGTAAGTATTTTTGGCAATACAATGTTGTCATTGATCAAATTGCTAGCCGGTGTGATCGCTCATTCCGGAGCGATGGTCAGTGATGCGGTTCATTCTGCATCGGATGTGTTTAGCAGTATTATTGTGATCGTTGGAGTGAAGTTGTCTGCACAGGCTTCTGATAAGGAGCATCCATATGGACATGAACGGTTGGAGTGTATTGCGGCACTTCTGCTTGCAAATATTTTGTGTCTTACCGGTATTGGAATTGGCTATGGAGCTGTCAAAAATATTATAGCGGGAGATTATGCACATTTGCAGACGCCGGGACTGCTTGCAGCAGCTGCGGCAATATTGTCTATTATTTCGAAAGAAGCAATGTTTCAGTATACTAAATATCATGCGAAACGTGTGGATTCCGGAGCACTGATGGCGGATGCCTGGCATCATCGATCGGATGCATTTTCTTCTGTTGGTGCTTTGATTGGTATTGTTGGAGCACGTTTAGGATTTCCGGTTCTTGATTCTATTGCCAGTGTAGTAATCTGTTTGTTTATTGTAAAGGCAGCGTATGATATTTTTATGGACGCAACGGACAAAATGGTTGATCATGCCTGTGATGATGCATTGGAGAATGAGCTTCGGGAGTGTGCCTGTAGAGAAGAAGGTGTGCTTCATGTTGATATTATGCGTACTCGTGTGTTTGGAAATAAGATCTATGTTGATATTGAGATCAGTGCAGATGGCAACAAAACGTTATTTGAGGCACATGAGATCGCAGAACATGTACATGACGCGATAGAACGCAATTTCCCAAAGGTAAAGCATGTTATGGTGCATGTCAATCCGCATTTGCTGTCGGAGTAAGCAAGGTGTTGTGCACGTCAATCCGCATTTGCTGCCAGAGTAAGCAAGGTGTGGAGCAAATCAATCCGCATTTGCTGTCGGAGTAAAATGGCGGCAAAATAGAAACCATCTTTTCAGATCCCTTAAGTGAGAATACACTTGGATAGCAGTGTGATCACTTGAGGGATTTTTTCGCTGGTCAGGCCAGAATAATTAATGATCAGTGTATGTGCCGGAATATTAGGGCTTCCTTTTTCATAATATTCGGACAAAAAAGATAGGTGAAGACCATATTCTTTTGCTTTTGCAGACAAAGCATCATCTGGGAGTGAGGTATCAATATGCAGCAGAAAGTGAAGTCCTGAATCTTCTTCTGCAATATTACAATGTGTGGCAAGTGCGCTATTAGCAATGGCATCCAGCAGTTCGTCACGTATTTTGCGATAATAAGTACGCATACGGTTAATATGTTTTTCGAAATAGCGGTCTTCAATAAAACGTGCCAACGTATACTGCTCAAAGTTGGATACGGTACAAGAGTAAAAGGACAGGCGTTTTGCAAACTGTTCCAGCAAATGTTTAGGCAATACCATATAGCTGATTCGTATGGTTGAAGAAAGGCTTTTGGTAAATGTGTTCATATAAATGACACGTTCTGATTGGTCGATACTTTGCAGCGTTGGGATAGGTTTGCCGGATAATCGAAATTCTGAATCATAATCATCTTCAATGATATACCGGCCCGGCTGCCTGGTTGCCCAAGCCAACAGTTCATAGCGGGTCCCGATCGGAGTGACGATGCCGGTCGGAAAATGGTGGGACGGTGACAGATGTACAATTTGTGCTCCGGAAGATTCTAATTCCAGTGCATCGATACCCTTAGCACTGATCGGTATATAGCGATATTTGACACGACTATTTTCATATATTTTCGCAATCTTATGGTAGCCGGGATTCTCAACTGCATAGACTTTGTCCTGACCGAATAATTGAATCAGAAGACCGTATAGATACTCGGTTCCGGCACCGATAATGATCTGCTCCGGTGTCACGTCCATACCTCGAAAATCTTTGAGCTGTGAGCAGATGGCGTGACGAAGATCCCATACGCCACCCCAAGGAGGTGTCTGCATCAGTTCCACGTGACGGTTGAGAAGAGTCTCGCGGATCAGTTTAGACCAGACAGAAAATGGAAATTGCTCCGGATTCATTTGGTTGCTGGCAAGATCCACCTTATATTTGTCGGGCATACGTAGACTGTTCGAAGTGGAAGATGTTGTTTGCGATATGGAGAGAGTAAGGTCAGATAAATTTCTGACATAAAACCCTTTCTTGGGAATGGAGTAAATGTATCCTTCGGCTTGAAGCTGGGCGTAGGCATTTTCTACAGTAATATTGCTAACCCCTAGATTTTTGGCAAAACTACGCTTTGATGGCAGCTTTGTCTCGGCGGTCAGATTACCGCATAAAATATCCTCGCGGATACATTGGTACAGATGGTGGTACAGGCTATCTGACCCTATATTAGTAAATGAATATGTAAGCATTGGTATTATATCCTCCAAACTGACTATACTGACTATGGTTAAATTGGATATTTTCACATAGTCAGATTATAGTATACTTTACTTCAGTTACATTTGCAAATAATTCCGATAAGTTTTGTCGGGATGCCTTATGTAAAGAAATCAAACTTCGCACAGCCGGAGCTGCTGTCTGAAGCTTGAGTAAAGAAAATGGTGTTATGAGAATATTGTGTCTGTGCACACTTGATACAATATTGAAACGTTTGAAAATGTGTGCAGAAATGAGGATAGTATGAGCAGACAGTATGAATTAAACAAAGAATTGGCACAGATGTTAAAAGGTGGCGTGATCATGGATGTTACGACTCCGGAGCAGGCAAAGATCGCTGAGGCAGCAGGTGCGTGTGCTGTTATGGCATTGGAGAGAATCCCGGCAGATATTCGTGCAGCCGGAGGTGTATCACGTATGAGTGATCCGAAAATGATCCGTGGTATTCAGGAAGCAGTATCTATTCCGGTTATGGCAAAATGCCGTATCGGTCATTTTGTAGAGGCGCAGTTATTAGAGGCAATTGAAATTGATTACATTGATGAGAGTGAGGTACTTTCTCCGGCAGATGATGTTTACCATATTGACAAGACAAAGTTCCGCGTTCCGTTTGTATGTGGCGCTAAGGATTTAGGAGAGGCACTTCGCCGTATCAACGAGGGAGCTTCCATGATCCGTACCAAGGGTGAGCCGGGAACCGGTGATGTTGTTCAGGCAGTGCGTCATATGCGTATGATGAACAGTGCAATTGCCAAGATTTCCGCTATGCGCGAGGATGAACTGTTTGATGAAGCCAAACAACTTCGTGTACCATATGAGCTGGTTCAGTATGTACATGAGCACAAGAGACTGCCGGTTGTAAACTTTGCAGCAGGTGGTGTTGCAACTCCTGCAGATGCCGCATTGATGATGCAGCTTGGTGCAGAAGGTGTCTTTGTAGGATCCGGTATCTTCAAGTCCGGTAATCCGGAGAAACGTGCAAATGCGATCGTAAAAGCAGTTACAAATTATACCGATGCGAAGATGATCGCAGAACTTTCTGAGGATCTTGGAGAAGCTATGGTTGGTATTAATGAAGACGAGATTGAATTATTAATGGCTGAGCGAGGCAAATAATATACTTGACTCAAACTTCTCATTATAAGTAATGTGTAGTTTGATCATGTTTTTCAGTATGGGAGGTTTGGGTTATATACTCACTGTTAGTGCAGAGAAAGGAATGTAAGATTAGTATGAAAGTTGCAGTGTTGGCAGTACAGGGTGCGTTTGAGGAACATGAAAAAGTGTTGCAGGAGCTTGGGGCGCAGACGATCCAATTACGTCAGGCAAAAGATTTAGAGGATTCGTTTGATGCATTGGTGCTTCCGGGCGGTGAGAGTACCGTTCAGGGTAAACTTTTACGGGAGTTAGATATGTATGAGCCGCTGCGCGCAAAGATCGCAGCAGGACTTCCGGTATTGGCAACCTGTGCCGGTCTGATCCTTTTGGCAGAACATATCGCTGGAGACGATACCGTTCATTTTGGAACATTACCGGTGACGGTGAAGAGAAATGCATATGGAAGACAGCTTGGAAGCTTTCATTATGCGGAAGGCGAGTTTGTCGGGATCGGAACCTTTCCGATGGAATTTATTCGTGCACCATATGTGGAGAGTGTTAGTGATGGAGTAGAGGTGCTCGCTGAGGTGGATGGCCGCATTGTCGGTGTTCGCTATGGCAAGCAGCTTGCAGTAGCCTTTCATCCGGAACTGGGTGGAGATCACCGCATTCATCAGTGGTTTTTAGAGGAGTTTATAAAGCAGTAATTTTTAGTGTGATGATACCTGTTCTTAAGGAATAGACGGAAATAGCCGATATTAATATTGCGTGGAAGATCACGTGGTATTGGTATCGGTTTTTTTTTGATGGGGAGGATTTTTCCGATGATTACGAATAGTAAAGAAATTTTGTCGCAGGATGAGAAGACGGCATTGCGGGAACGCATTCAGGATATATGTAAAAAGGCAGTGTCGGAATTGATGGATCCAACATCTCAGATGAGCGATGAAGAGAGGACACAATACGAGCAGAAGATTTTTCAAAAGCTAAAACAGGGGAAACGCTTGTCTTCGGCAGAGATGAATTATTTGCAGATTCATAATCCAACGATGTATCAAAAGGCATTGCGGGTTCAGAATGCTAAGGAACGTTTGCAGACACGTTTGGAACATTGTCGTTCCAAAGAGGAAGCAAATGATGTGATCGCAATGGAAATGAGTGCAGTCAGTGATAAAGATCCGGACAGAGAATATATGCTGGCAGGATTACAGGAGACGGTCAAAGAATATCGTCAGGACAGCCACTACAGCAGACTTCCGGATACGAGGGAACAGGCTAAAAAAACGAAGAATCGTGCTTATCATTTTGAAGAGGACGATTCAAAGAATACTGTGTATTCGCCAATTATTGAGGTGATGGAAAGTCTGCCCGTGTTTGATCAAATATCATAGCGATTTCTGCCGGACAGAGAAATACCCATCATAAGAAGACCCCACTTTTTAAGACTCTCTGTTTCTCATTTTCCTAATGTTTGTGTGATCATATTCAAAATCCGCTCTTTGTCAGCCGGTTTCAAAATATATCCCGCCGGCTGTAGCTGCAGTATTTCCTTGATATGTTCTTTCTTGGCTATACTAGACAAGAACACCACGGGTATCGCAGCAAACTGTGGATTAGCGCGGATCCCTTTGTATATTATCTTGCCATTGACAACCGGCATCTCATATGCCATAAAAATCATATCCGGACAGTCTCTCTGCATTAGGTCTAATGCCTGTGATCCGGACACGGCGATCGATACACGATATCTGCCTTCTACAAGTGCTTTCATGCTGCGCAGCAACAGTGGATTATCATCAATAAATAAAATGTGTTTTCGAACATCTGCTTTCTCCAGCTGTTCCTGTTCTGACGGAAACTCTACACCCAAACTGACGCAAAGAGTCCGAATTATTTCCTTATTACTGATTGGCCGAGTCAAACCACGTACTTGTTTTGCATTTATATTCAATCCATATGTTTGAAACTCATACATGCTGCCAACTACCACAGTCGGAAGGTTCGCATTCTCTCTTAGTAATATATTTAACCCCATCACATCTGCCCTGCTTAACCGGCTTAAAAAAATCAATACAATGTCCGGCTGAAAAATATGGAGCAATTGTCCTGCCATCCCTGCATCTGCAATGCAAAGCTGCACTTGAAAATATGGCAGCATCGCTTCATTCATATTTTTTACGATTTCGTTCATCTCCGCAATAAACAATACTCTTTTCACATCAATCCCTCTTTTCTATGTGATTTTCCAATGCTCATCAGCTTGTACACAGTATCATAGAGATAGCAGCTTATTCTTTTGGGCTGTCTTTACCGCTTGCTGCCTGGTCTTCACTTTTAATTTGGCATAAATGTTCTTGAGATGGAACTTTACTGTGTTAATACTAATATCCATAAAATCGGCAACTTCTGCATTTGTTCTCTCGTCAGCGAGAAGTAGTAAAATCTCCTTTTCTGTTTCTGTAAGTGCAGGAAGATCTTCCTTGATCTTGCGCAGATAATCCGGGTATAACAATGCCATTTTCTTTGCGAGATCGATCAAATGATCCAGATAGACATCCGTGATCCTTCTGGCATTACGGTAACTACGCAGTACCGTATATATTTTTTCTCCCTCATCAGCCACCAGACGGTCAAAACGTCTCTCCTTTATGATCGGTATCGTCTCATCCAAAATGCAAAATGCCTTTTCTTCCTTATTCGACAGATAATAGCTGATCGCACACAGAAGATTCATCTCGCAGATATCCATAATACGCCCCGTATTTTCAAGTGGTTGGCGCAAATATTCCGCAAGTGAAAGCATTGCTATATATTTTTCCTCTAAAATATATGCTCTCATTTTGATCAAATATTTATAGGTATCCAGCATACATAATTCACCAAACTCGCTTGGAGCATCCTGTTCCATCCAATCAGCCACCGTATATACATCTCCGTCATACATTAAGCCCCAAGCCTTGAGCGCATCAAAGTTCTCTAACAGCCAACGGCTTCGTTCTTTGTAGAGGCGTTGATAAATCATATCCAGTATTGGATAAACCACTGCGATCTGTCCCGTTGCGATCATGATTTTCATCTGCAGGCTCAATGCAACAAAAAGTACTGCAACCTCGCCTTCTTTTTCGATAAATGGAATAATTCCTACCAGTGTTGTAATAGCCTCGAAACATTCATCTCTCAGATAACATACTTCTGCATATGCCACTTCTGCAATTCCAACTGCACTCTCTCCATAAAATAATTTGATCCATTCTTTCAACTGTTCCTTTTGGTCGTGCACCAGATCATTATAACAGGTCAGGTCCCGGAATCCGTTTATCAGTGTGATCCTACCTGCTGCCAACGGCAAATTAGGTAATATTTCCTCTGTGCTTGCCAACTTATACAGTTGAATCAGCGCATTTTGCATTTTCTCAGTATCGTTCCCCGGAATAATAATGTCCAAATGTAATTTCATCAAAGGAATCTGTTCCACATATTGACAAAACTCTTCGGCCTGCTTCAGATCCCCATAAATTGCACAGATCAATGCAGCAGCTGTTGCCAGATAGGGCGTTTGCTGTATTTCTTCCACCGAAAATACTTTCAAATATTTACGGCAATGTTTAAATCCGTTCAAGCAACATGGACATGCCAAAATACGTACCATTTGATCTCTCAGCGCATCAAGATCCCTATTTTTCACCAATTCGTCTAATTTTTGCTGGTCAAAAAATTCATTATCACGATTTTTCATAAAAATCATCCACTCCCTTCCCGTCACGATATAAACTGCATTTGCTTTGTACATCTATCATATGGAGATTTTATCCATTCGTAAACTACCCGAAAGGGTAGGTCTTCTTCCTTTTGTTATGACTTCCAATTTGTAGCATCGTGGATCTGCCTGTATATTGTGGATTGAAGGTTATTAAACTCGCAAATCCGCTCCTTCAGAGCTTATTCGCTTGTTACACAAGCTTATTTGCTCATTATATCATAATAATTGCGCATGTTTTCTGCGCATAATAGAGTTTCGAAGAAACTCCTAAGATGAGCCCAGTGTGCTCATTATATCATAGTTCGTGTAGGAACATGAGAGATGACGATAAGTTTGAGTTATTAAGATTCTATAAAATTAACGTGAAATGCGTTGCATTTCAAAGAATAAATCCACTATAATGAGTAGGGTCCTCGTTATAGTGGATTTATAAACATGAATAAGAAACTGTTGTCATGTAGTGTGATATCACCAAGAATTGCTTTAGCAATTCTTGTAAAGCAAAGCGCCTGCTTTGCCTTTTTGTATAATAAATATAGGAAGGGCTGGTTATGAAATGAAGCGAGTAGTTGTAACAGGTATGGGTGCTGTGACACCAATCGGAATCACGGTAGAGAAATTTTGGGAGTCTGTTTTGGAAGGAAAGGTTGGTATAGGACCGATCCAAAACTTTGATACGACTCAGTATAAAGCAAAGTTATCGGCAGAAGTAATAGATTTTGATCCAAAAGCGTATATTGAACCAAAAGCTGCCAAACGAATGGATCGTTTTAGTCAGATGGCAGTGACAGCTTCCATTGAGGCGATGAAGGATAGTGGTCTTAACATAGAGGAAGAAGACTCCTACAGACTGGGCGTTTGTGTTGGATCCGGCGTGGGAAGTCTTATGGGAATTGAACGCGAATACGATAAGATGTTAGCCAAGGGACCGGGAAGGATACATCCGCTTACAGCCCCATTGGTCTTGGGAAATATGGCAGCAGCCAGTGTCGCTATGTATCATGGCTTTCAGGGAAAATGCATTGATGTAGTGACTGCCTGTGCAACCGGAACCAACTCGATCGGAGAGGCGTTTCGCTCTATACAGCATGGAGAGGCAGACGTGATCCTAGCGGGAGGCGTTGATAGTTCGGTAAGTCGTTTTGGTGTTGCAGCATTTCAGGCACTCACTGCATTGACCGATTCCGAAGATCCGACAGCTGCATCCATTCCGTTTGACAAGCGTCGTAATGGATTTGTTACCGGAGAAGGTGCCGGTATTTTTGTATTAGAAGAATTAGAGCATGCCAAAGCAAGAGGCGCACATATTTATGCAGAGATTGGTGGATACGGGGCAACTTGCGATGCGCATCATGTTACGACTCCGCTGGAGGATGGCTCTGCAGCCGCACGTGCAATGACGCTGGCGATGCAGGATGCCGGTGTGGCTCCGGAAGAAGTGGATTATATTAATGCACATGGAACAAGCACAAAATACAATGACTTATTCGAGACGAGAGCAATTAAGCTCGCTTTTGGAGATAGTGCATATAAAGTACACATCAATTCCACGAAATCCATGATCGGCCATATGTTTGCAGGCGGTGGTGCCGTAGAATTGATCACCTGTGTCAAATCGATCAATGAAGGATATATTCATCCGACGGTCGGTCTGCTCGAGGATGACCCGGAGTGCGATCTGGATTATACAAAGGGTGAAGGCATTCATACGCCGGTGCATATTGCAATCAGCAATTCATTAGGTTTTGGTGGGCATAATGCAACAGTACTGGTGAAAGAATATCAGGATTAAAGCAGGGAGGCTTTGCGATGGAACAGCGAATTATACAATATGTCTCTTATCTGAGAGGTATTTACCTCAAAGAATACGATGATGAAGAACGGAAAAAAATATGTGAGCAGGTGCTTGTGCAGATTGGATTTTTTCAGCATGAACGTCTGATCCATTTGATCGTCACGGTCACTTTTGCGCTATTGGCGGTAGTGACCTTTGGCATATGCGCAGTGGCTCCTTCTGTGCCATTTTTTGGACTGGAGTGTCTCCTGCTTGTGCTGCTGATCCCTTATATCAGACATTATTATATTTTGGAAAATTCTGTACAGACGATGTATCGTTGTTATGATAAATTAAGCAAAGAAGCGTTTCATGAAGTTCCGAAAAAGGGAGAGAACAAATGAGAATACCGAAATTTTTGGAAGCGTCCGGGACGATTGGTTTTGTTGCACCGGCCTTTGGCTGTAATATGGAACCTTACCGGAGTGGTTTTGATGCTGCGCAGAAAACGTTTGCGGCATTGGGACATACCATGATATTAGGCCCGAACTGCTACGAAGGCAGTGGAATTGGGATTAGCAATACACCGCCAAAATGTGGAGAGGAGATCAATACATTTTTTGCAAAGCAGGAAGTAGATGTGCTGCTTTCCTGTGGTGGTGGCGAATTAATGTGTGAAGTGTTGGATTATATTGACTTTAATCGGATCGCTGCATTGCCGCCTAAGTGGTACATGGGATATTCGGACAATACTAATCTTACATTTTTGCTTCCAACGCTTTGTGATACTGCCGCGATTTACGGACCTTGTGCACCGGCGTTTGGTATGAGAACATGGCATCCGGCAATACAGGATGCGTATGATCTGTTACGTGGCAACAAGCAGGAAATACATAGTTATCCATTGTGGGAAAAGGAATCCTTAAAGACGGAGGATAATCCGCTGGAGCCGTATCATGTTACGGAACCGGTCGTATTGCACTGTGAACCTGCAGAGCAGCCGATCCGTATGGAAGGGCGTTTGATCGGTGGATGTTTAGACTGCTTAGGAAATTTAGTCGGTACCAAGTACGATAAGGCAAAAGAATTTGCGGACAGATATCAAGAGGATGGATTGATCTGGTTTATGGAAGCGTGTGATCTGAATATTATGAGCATACGTCGAACATTGTGGCAATTATCGCATGCCGGATGGTTCCGGCACGTAAAAGGATTTTTGATCGGGAGACCGTTATCCTTTGGGGAAGAGGCTTTTGGTATGGATCAGTATGAAGCTGTAGTTTCTATGCTTCGTCAATATGAAGTGCCGATCGTTATGGATGTCGATATCGGACATTTACCGCCGATGCTGCCGATCATTAGTGGTGGCAAAGCGAGCGTGACGGTCGCAGATGGTGCGTTGGATATTCAGTATAAATTTTAATCTTACAGTAACAGAAAGGCGGAGATATGCCTAAATTTAGTGTGAAAAGACCATTTTTGATCTTGGTCGGTGTTATTATTGTATTGGTACTTGGAGGTGTCAGCTATTCTAAAATGACAACGGACCTTCTGCCAAACATGAATATGCCATATATGATGGTGATTACGACCTATGTGGGGGCTGCCCCGGAAAAGGTAGAAAAGGACATTACAGAACCGATGGAAAGTGCAGTTGGTACTGTGAATGGTGTAAAAAAAGTAACCAGTAATTCTGCAGAAAATTCCAGTATGGTCATGCTGCAGTTTCAGGATGATACGAATATGGATGCTGCCATGGTAAAAGTGTCTTCGGCGGTCAATCAGTTGGAACTACCGGATACAGCGGGACAGCCGATGATCATGGAAATCTCGATGGACATGATGTCAACGGTTATGGCAAGTGTCGATTATGAGGGCAAAGACCGTGTGGAACTTGCCAAGTTTGTGGATGATAATATTTTGCCGGCGCTGGAGCGCGGTGATGGTGTGGCAAGTGTTTCGACAAATGGTATGGTTGAGGAATCAATTGAGGTTGTATTAAACCAGGATAAGATTGATGACGTCAATGCTCGTGTGTTGGAAAAGACAGACAAGGCACTCGCAGATGCCAAAAAGAAAATTGATGATGGCAGCAAAAAGCTTCAAGAGGGGAAAAAACAGTTAGAGTCTCAGCAGAAGAAACTGTCGCAGCAACAGGGAAAACAATCTGCACAGCTTGCAAAGTTCAGCAAGATGATGAATCAGGCAATTGCGACAAAAGTTGCGTACGAATCCCAGCTTGCAAGCTTAAAGGCGAGTCAGTCGGCGTTAAATGGTGAGAAGAAAGCCTATACGACAAATAAAGTAGTATCCTCGTATGAGCAGATGAACAAAGGATTTGCGACAATTCAGAATAGTTTTGCCAAGGGTGGAACTGCTTATCAGGCGATGTATACGACAATTTACAAGCAGATCTTAAATACAATGGTACAGGAAACGCTGAAACAGACTGGTCTTAATGTGACAGTGACGGACAGCAATGTTGACACGTATTTGAAACAGCTTGGTAATGCTGCAGATACTCTAAAAGAAGCAGCTGGAACACAGGCAGAAAGTGCGACGGCAACACAGGCAGCGAAGCAGAAAGCTGCATTGCCAACCAGTGTCAAGGATGCGATCGACAATCCGTCCAAATTGACGGCTTACAAAAACATGCTCAAAACACAGGGACAGAGTAAGATTGCCAAGTCGATGACAAAGAAGAGTCTGAAATCCCTGTACGATATTGTAGAAACTCGTATCCCGCAGATCGATACAGAGCTTGCGAACTTAAAGACTGAGATCGCAGCCGCACAAGCGGTCGTAAAGCAAGTGACAAAGTCTATCAGTAAGGCGGAGAGTCAATACGAGAAAGTTGAAACCGGTAAGATCACAGCGGCCGCGGCGTTTGGTTCTGCCAATGCACAGATGGCATCCGCAAGGTCGACTTTGGAAAATAGTGAAAAGGAGTTAGATAATGCGAAGAAATCCTTCCATAACTCCAAGAAAGAGGCGCTCAAAAAAGCGAATCTTGATCAGATGTTGACGAAGGAGACACTGGCAGGTATTTTGACGGCGGAAAACTTTTCGATGCCGGCAGGATACATTAATGAAGATAAGACACAGTATTTGCTCAAAGTAGGAGATCAGTATAAGAGCATTGACGCCCTCAAAAAGACGCTGCTCTGCCATATGAAAGATATCGGAAATGTTCGCCTGCAGGATGTAGCGGATATAACAGTAGTAAATAATAGTGCAGATTCTTATGCAAAATTAAATGGTAACGATGCGATCATTATCGGTGTTTCCAAAGCGAGTACAGCAGGAACGTCGACGGTGTCCAAAAACTGTGCCAAGAGCATGAAGGAACTGGAAGAAAAATATGATGGTCTGCACTTCACAAAGTTAATGGATCAGGGTGATTATATCAAAATGATCGTTGACTCCGTTATTTCTAACTTGTTGTGGGGAGCATTATTAGCAATCGTAGTATTATTCCTGTTTTTACAGGATATCCGTCCTACGGTAGTCGTTGCTTTCAGCATTCCGCTTAGCGTACTGTTTGCCATTGTGCTTATGTACTTTACGAACATAACGCTGAATATGATCTCTTTGTCCGGTTTGGCATTGGGTGTTGGTATGCTGGTTGATAACTCGATCGTCGTCATTGAAAATATCTATCGATTACGAGGAAAAGGTGTTTCAGCGGCACGTGCAGCAGTGATGGGAGCCAATCAAGTGGCAGGGGCTATTTTTGCATCAACGCTTACGACAATCTGCGTATTCCTGCCGATCATCTTTACGGATGGTATTACTCGTCAGATCATGCAGGATATGTGTTTGACGATCGCTTACAGTTTGAGTGCAAGTTTGATCGTTGCGTTGACTGTTGTACCAACAATGGGTGCGACACTTTTGCGTAAGGAGCCAAATCGAAAGCATCGATTCTTCCATGCTGTTCAGGTGGCTTATGAAAAGATTTTGCGGTTCTGTTTGAAATGGAAAGCGGTTCCAATCTTGATCGCCGTATTTTTACTTGGTTTTTCTGTTTGGAAAGTGACACAGATGGGAATTGTATTTATGCCGGAAATGGGCAGTGAGCAGATGTCCTATTCCTATACGATGCCGGAAAAAACATCGACCGAGCAGGATTACGCATTGTCAGATGAGATTGCCGGAGAAGTGCGTAAGATCAAAGGTGTTAAGACGGTTGGAGCGTTGATGGGAGATAATTCTTCTATGATGGGACTTTCGACGGGCGGCGGAACCAGCAAGTCTTTTAATGCAATGATCATTTTGGATGAAGAGTATGCTAATCAAAATAAAGAGATAGCAGCTAAGATCGAAAAGATCCTGAGCAAGAAGAAGTTGGATGATTATTCTGTATCCGAATCAAATATGGATATGTCGAGTATGATGGCATCTGGTGTGCAGATCGATATTTACGGCAAGGACACAACGAAGTTAGAAAAGATCAGCGAAGATGTGATGAAAATGCTCGAGAAAACTGACAAGTACGAGGATATTACCAATGGGCAGGAAGAGGGCAAAAAAGAACTTGTTGTCAGTGTGAATAAAGATAAGGCGATGCGCTATGGACTTACGGTAGCGCAGGTCTTCCAAGAGCTGTCCGGTAAATTATCCACGGATAAAGAAGCGACAACGATCACGGTGGATGATCAGGATTACAAGGTCAAACTTGTCGATGATCGTGATGAATTAAAGACGAACAACCTACTGTCCTATAAGTTTGAAACGACAGTAACGGACGATCAGGGCAAGCAGAAGAAAGAGACTCATAAGCTGAAAGAATTTGCGGATGTGAAAGAGGCGAAGAGCCTGACAACGTTAAAACGTGAAAACCTTTCAAACATGATCTCGGTAACGGCATCGGTTAAGGATGGCGAAAATGCAACATTGCTTAGCCGTGATCTGCAGAAGCAGCTTGACAAATACGAAACACCGGATGGCTACGATGTGAAGATCTCCGGTGAGAGCGAGACAAATAATGAGATGATGAAAAACATGCTCCTTATGATCTCGCTTGCTATCTTATTCATTTATCTGATCATGGTAGCGCAGTTCCAAGGACTTTTGTCGCCGTTTATCGTGTTGCTTACAATACCGCTTGCATTCACCGGTGGATTGCTTGGTCTTTTGATCGCAGGCGAGGAATTGTCTGTTATGTCAATGATGGGATTCTTGGTATTGGCCGGTGTCGTTGTAAACAATGGTATTGTGTTTGTAGATTATGTCAACCAGCTTCGTCTGGATGGCGTATCCAAAAAAGACGCATTGGTGGAGACCGGGGTTACCCGTATGCGCCCGATCTTAATGACGGCGCTTACGACAGTTCTTGCTATGTCAACGATGGTATTTAGCACAGACACCAGTGCACAGATGTCTCGTGGTATGGCGATCGTAACGATCGGAGGATTGCTGTATGCAACGCTTATGACATTGTTTATTGTTCCGGTATTTTACGATATCTTCTATCGCCGGAAGATGAAAAAGATTGACCTTGGAGACGAGAGCAATTTGATGGATGAGGATAAATAAAGGGACAAAAAAGTATGTGTTGTTAGCAAAACTCGAATAAAAAAAACTATATCGGAAATACTTTCTTGTAAAGAGCTGGGTATCTGCAATTGTAAGGCAATACTGCATTGAGCGAAAACAGAGAAAGGTGTGATGTAGGTTTGAAGAAACAGCAGGGAATACAAAGTGTGAAATTTGAAGAGCCACCGATCATTTGCGCTGCTGCATCTGTAGTAGGGCAAAAGGAAGGGGATGGCCCATTTGGTGATGTATTTGACCAGATCGAGACAGACCCTAAGGTTGGTGGAGATACATGGGAAGACGCAGAAGGCAGACTTCAGGAGCGTGCCGCAGAACTTGCTATTCAAAAGGCAGGCTGTGGTAAAGAGGCAATCCGTTACATTGTGGCGGGCGATCTCCTGGGACAGCTTATGGCGTCTTCTTTTGGTTTAGCAGGATTTGATAAACCGTTGTTTGGGGTGTATGGAGCCTGCTCGACGATGGGAGAATCCATCGGGATCGGTTCTATGCTTGTAGAAGGTGGATTCGCAGATTATGTACTTGCAATGACTTCCAGCCATTTTGCCAGTGCTGAAAAACAATTTCGTTTTCCGCTAGGCTATGCAAATCAGCGTCCTAAAGCCTCGACTTGGACGGTGACAGGAAGTGGAGCCGTTGTGATATGTAAAGGGGATCAGAAACAGGGAATGGCCAAAATTACCGGGATTACGACCGGAAAGATTGTTGATTATGGTGTGAAAGATACGATGAACATGGGTGCCTGTATGGCCCCTGCTGCCGCATCGGTGGTCGCAGCACATTTCAAAGATTTCGGAACAGATCCGTCAGAGTATGACCAGATCATTACAGGAGATCTGGGGATGGTTGGCAAAGATATTTTAATCGACATTTTGCGGTCAGAAGGGTATGATATTGCAGATCGTTATATTGATTGTGGTATTGAAATATATGGCAGGGATGCACAAGCACAGGCGGGCGGCAGCGGCTGTGGATGCAGTGCGGTCATGCTTGCCGGGTATGTGTTGAAACAGTTGGAGATCGGAGAATGGAAACGAGTGTTGTTTGTTCCAACGGGAGCATTGCTGTCAGTCGTCAGTTTTAACGAAGGCAATAGCATTCCGGGAATTGCACACGCCGTAAGATTGGAAACCCTTATTTCTAATTAACATGACTCAAACTTCCCATAACGGAAGTAATAGGCAGAACCACCTATTGTTTATTATGTCAGCAGCAAATAGCCTATTTTGCAATTGATAAACTAAATTATTCTGCCTTAAGAGATCTAAGACAATTGCCGCAGAACGCAGAGTTTTTACGTGATTTCTTATTTCGTTAAGTCTCTGATGAAATACATGCCTGAAGGAGTGTCAGAGATGTCCCGGCTTAGCAAGGTATCATCCATTTTTGGACGGGACGCTTTCGCTACGATGCGCTACGTCACGTTACTTAATGTCTCTGAAATACGAGACATAAGTAACGACGAGCGCAAAGTCCCTTTCAAAAATGATGAATACCTTGCTTCCGGGACGTCGAGTTCTCCGTAAGGCATGTAAATCATACATCAGAGACAACAAAATTTAGAAATCACTAAAAAACGAAAATGCGGCAAGGCAATTGCTATAGATCTCTTACGGCAGAAGTCAATCTTTAGTAACTGCAAAATGTTTAGTGGTCATTGACATAATAAGCAATAGGTGGTTGTGGAAAATTTAAGGTATGGGAAGTTTGAGTAACATTACAATAAATTAATGATAATTATTTGATAAAAAGGGTCAAAAATAACAAATAATTAAAGGAGAAGATCCCGGTTGTAAAGTGGAAAAATAGGAAATAAAAAATAGACAAAAAAATCATTATTTTTGATGATCTTGAATGCAAAATTAGTGGAAAGAGGTGTATCACATTGGATTATATATTGGCGTTTATTGTTGGCGGTCTGATATGTGTTATTGTGCAAATATTAATGGATAATACAAAGCTATTACCTGGACGGATTATGGTACTGTTGGTATGCAGTGGTGCTGTACTTGGAGCGATCGGTGTGTACGAGCCATTTGCCAAATGGGCAGGAGCAGGGGCGACAGTCCCTTTGCTCGGCTTTGGAAATGTCCTATATCAAGGAGTAAAAAAAGCGGTAGATGCAGAAGGATTTATTGGTTTATTTAAGGGAGGATTTAGTGCATGTGCAGTAGGAGTATCTGCAGCGTTAATTTTTGGATATTTGGGTTCTCTCATATTCAAACCGAAGATGAAAGATTAGTGAAATGTTAAGGTTTTAACGGGTGCTTTGGAAAAATGTTTCTTAATTCGTTATTTTTGTGTTGCAAATTGAATAAAAAAAAACAAAAATAAGTAAAAAAATATACAGAACTAACAAAATTTTAAAAATCCCTTGCAACTGCGCTCTATTGGGTATAAACTTGCCATTGTAAGCGTTAGTAAATGTATAAATTCTTTGATTGATTTATTTATGAAAGGGAGAAGAAAAATGGCTAAGACAATTAAGAAAGCAGCACAGACCAAAGCACCAGCTAAAAACACATCTGTAGAGACTGCAATGAAGGCAGTAGCAGCTAAGAAACCTGAGGTGAAAGCTGCAGCACCGGCACCTGTTAAGAAGACAGAGGAAAAACCTGCTACTAAGGCAGAAGTTAAGCCGGCTGTGAAAGAGACAGTAAAGAAGGCAGAAGAGAAAGTGGCAGAGAAGAAGACAAGAAAGCCTAGAAAGAAAACTGTTAAGAAATCGGTAGAGAAAATACAGGAAGTATTTGTTGAGTTTGATGGAGAGCAGTTTAAGACAGCTTCCATTATTGAGAAGATCCATGAGGTATATAAGGCTGAGGGTCATCGTGTTGGAGCTATCAAATCCCTGCGTGTTTATATTGATCCGGTAGAGCGTAAAGCATACTATGTTATCAATGATAAAGCAGAAGGAAAATATGTTGAGTTTTAATTTGGTCATTCATTTATAGAAATTGAATAGTGTACGAAATGTTGTACATAGTAAACGACAGAGATAAGTGGTAAAGAACTTGTTTCTGTCGTTTTTTATTTCATATCGAATTCATACAAATAAAATTATATATTCTAATTTGGCACCCTACATTTTATAGAAAAAAATATTGAAAATTTCAGCGGGAAATTTTTTGTGAATAATTGTATGCTGAATTACTAAGCTAATGTATGAAATAGACAAAACGCTGCCACAAATGTATATGGTTTACTCAAACTTCCCATACCGGAAGATTATGCGGCCTGCAAAAATGTAAGAGAGTTGTCTAGGATGTATGGCTATTCGGATCGCCGCATTCGTCAGATTATTGCGATGAAAAGAGAGTTATCATAATTGGTCTCTTGTCAGTCGTTTCTTTTTGTGCTAAAATGTGGAAAATCAGCCGTGTGTGGATGCACGGCTTTTCTTAAAATAACTAGTTAGTAAAGACTAACCACAGAGTAAGGAGAAGGAATATGACGAACGAAGAATATAAGAAACTGTCAGTCAAGGAGTTTACCAAAGCGGCCGGCATATATGAAGGCGACAAAGCCGGTATTTATGAGATGTGCAAAAAAGATTATCCAGATATTATGGCAGAGCTGGAGAGGGAACCATTTATGGATTTACTGGATGCCGGATGTGGTCCGGCGCCAATGATCTCACTGTTGTCAGAAAAATATCCGGAGCGGCATTATACGGGTCTGGATCTAACACCGGCAATGATCGAGCAAGCGCAAAAGAAGAATATTCCCAATGCTACATTTGTCGTGGGTGATTGCGAGAACTTTCCATTTGAAGATAATTCCTTTGATAGCATTATTTGCTCGAACAGTTTTCACCATTATCCAAATCCACAGGCGTTTTTTGACAGTGTGCAAAGATGTCTTCGTTCGGGTGGCAGATTGATTTTGCGTGATGCGTCAAGCAATAATAGACTGCTGCTTTGGTTTATGGATAACATCGAAGTTCCGTTAGCAAACCTGTGTGGACATGGTGATGTGAAAATTGCCAGACGGAGTGTGATAGAGGAGTGCTGTCAAAAAGCAGGATTAAAAGTAGAATCGTTTGAGATCCGGAAAGGGATGCGGATGCATTGTGTGGTGAGAAAAGTATGAGTTTGTACTTGCTGAAAATTGTACTTAAAGATATTTATAGGGAAAGTAGAGTGTTGTGAGATAAGCACATAATTATTGGAAAAAGAGCAAAACGAAACGATGTATTCTTGACAGGTGGTATAAAAAGTGTTATATTTGCATAACATAATGTTAGCAGAAACATTTTGGTGAGCGTTTTATATAGCGCATCTACCGGTTACAACAAGGGGTTGTACTGGTTTCGACGGGCTCACTGCAGATGGAGAAGCTGTCCGTGGTCGGACACCACGTAAAAAGTTCGATTTAAAATTAAACGCTGAAGATAATTTAGCATTAGCTGCCTAAGCGCAGCTCATCGGTCTTAGCGCCCCGCCGCTAAGGTAGCCGGTGTCATACCTGCGGGACACTCCGTTGTCAAAGCTTTGCGATGACGGAAAATCTATGAAGCTACCAAAGAGCATAGCCTGTTAGTGGGCGCTGCTTGGAGGGAATGTTAAAACACTGACTATGACAGTAGAAGTACATTGAATCTGGGTTCGGACCGGGGTTCGACTCCCCGCAGCTCCACTATTTATTAAATGTTGAAATAACCAAATTTTTGGTTGTTTCAACATTTTTTTCTTAATATTTGTATTTAAATCTTAAATCCTTTATACTATTACATATTAAAAGATTATTAAGTAACAAATAAACGGGAGAAATTTTAAAATATGGAATACGATTTTTTGAAACAGTTTTCAAAGAGAATGAAGATTGTTGGTATGTTCTCAACATTGATAAAAAACAGTTGGCAGAAGACTACCTGGAAACAGTTCGGTTTTGAGACCATGGACGAGCAGGTGAATATGATATATGCGGTTCTTTTGTTCATTATGGAGTATTCACTCAGGGAGCAGCCTTGTACGATTGATGATATATCAGTCTTTGTTGATGATGTATGTAACAGGTATCTGAAAAAAAGTCTTTCTTACGAAAAAAGCAGGGAGCTTGCTGAGTTTATTATAAATATTGTTTTGTGTGATGAAGGTCATGCGATGTATTTTGACTGTTTTGAGTTTGAAAAGCGTGAATATAAAAAGAAAAATATAAGTTATCTGTCAAATGAGGTGGTCTATCTTGACGGTGATATAAAAAGAACAAGCTACAAACTTACAGATAACGGATATAATCTGGTATTATCGACACTCGAAGTCGAAAACAATATGAAGCTTACGATACATGAGATGATATTTAAGATGCACTTAGAACGGGCTACATATGATCAGGCACTTGATGAGGTTAAAAATATTTTTAATATGTTACGCATACAGCTTCAGAAAATACAGGAGGCGATGGATAAGATAAGGCGAAATGCACTTAATTATTCTATCGAGGATTACGAGCAGATTTTAAATGAAAATATGACTGCCATAAGTGATACAAAGCACAAGTTTATGGAGTACAGGCGTGTGGTTAGAAACCGTGTTAAAGAACTAGAAGATGAAAATATAAATATTAAGGCTTTGAGTGATGAGGATATGGAAAAACTTCATAATCTTCAGGATATTGAGAGATATTTGAGCAGGTCGATAGATGAACATCAGAAGATATTAAATAAACATTTTGACCTTAAAGATCTTTATTCTCATGAGCTTGAGCAGATGTCAAAGATGACGCTTATTAAAAGGTTTTCTATCAGAAATGATCTGTATGACAAAATTATTGAGCATCCGGGCAGTCTTGTAAATATAAATCAGTTTTTAAATCCGCTTTTTAGAAATAATCCGGAGAAAGTTTACAATCTGAATAAGTGTATTCAGTATCAGAAGCCGCTCAGAGAGAAAAATGATGATGAAGAAGAAGAAAAACTTGATTTTGATGCTATGGACTATGAGGAGCAAAAGGAGAGAAAACTTAGGGAAAAGTTAAAAAAATATCAGTCCAGTATGGAATTTCTTGTTGAAAGGACAATGGAGAATGATGGCGAGATTGATTTAGCTTCAATGAGTAGTCTGCCAGAGGAACAGAAGAAAGTGTTTATTCCGAATGCTGAAATGTTTAAGGAGATAATGGTTGAGTTTATTAAAGCCGGAAGTATTGATATTGATGAACTTAGAAAAGAGAGAAGAAATATAGTTGCGGAGGAAAGCTGTAGTTTTCAGTTAAATGAAATGATATTAAAAATTGCTGATGAGAGAAAAAATTCACAGATTAAACGGATAACCGTAAGAAGATGTGATGACGGACAGACAGTTTGTTTTAAGGATGTTTACAATGAATTTGGTGACAGACGAAATATATATTGTTCTAATGTTCAATTTAGATTTGAGAAAGAAATGGAGTAGTTATGGCATACGAGGCAGAAGAAGTAAAGATAAGTCAGGAAATATTTTGTACGCTTATTTCAAAACATGAATTAAGAGAGGAAGATAATAAGGAGCTGTTTGAAGGTTACACACAAAATCCAAGAATAATGAATCTTGTGAAAAGTCAGGGTGAAATTGCGGATTGTACAGTAGAAAGATATGGAAGTGTGATATATCTTATACCTGCTGAAGACAACGATTTTCTTGGGTTTTCAAAGCAGGAATTAAAAGCGAAACTCTGTAAGTCAGGAGCTACGGACAAGGATTATTATCTGTCACAGTTTGTTATCCTTACAATGCTTACAGAATTTTATGACGGTCAGGGGAGCAGCAGTAAATCAAGAGAATATATTAAGGTCGGTGAACTTATAAATCTGGTTTCAGACAGACTTATACAGGCTGGAAATAATATGACCGAGGAGGAAGAGGAAAAGACAGGGCTGGCATTTTCAAATATGCTTGAAGCATACACGGCACTTAGAAGTGACGAAAAGGGAAGAAAGACAAAGACGACAAAAGAGGGTTTTGTCCACAGGATACTGACCTTTTTACAGGAACAGGGACTTATAGAGTATATAGAGAGAGATGATATGATAAACACAACAAAAAAACTTGACAGTTTTATGGACTGGAATTTGTTAAATCAGAACAACTATATAAGAGTGAGCAAAGTTTTGGGAATCAGTGATGAAAAGGAGAAGGTAAAAGGTGAGTAAGATAAATACACTTCGTATCGTAAACTTAAATTATAACAATAATTCTATCAAGATAAGTGATGAAGCATTTCAGTTTAATGGTGAAAGTACGCTTATGTCACTTAGAAATGGTGGCGGAAAGACAGTGCTGGTGCAGATGATGACGGCACCATTTGTGCATAAAAGATACAGGGATACAAAGGATAGAAAGTTTGAGAGTTATTTTACGACAAACAGACCGACTTTCATTATGGTCGAGTGGGTGCTTGACGGGGAAGCCGGTTATGTGCTTACCGGAATGATGGTAAGAAAAAATCAGGAAGTTTCGGATGGGGAGGCTCATGATGAACTTGAGATGATAAATTTTGTATATGAATATACTGCCAGATGTGAAAATGACATATATCATATACCTATAATAAATGAGACTGAATCAGGTATGACATTAAAAAACTGGGGTTCATGTAAAAAGGTATTTGAAAAGCTTAAAAGAGAAGATGGTATGCATTTTAATTACTATGATATGGATATGCCTGCCCAGTCAAGAATGTATTTTGAAAAGCTTAAGCAGTACCAGATAAATTATAAAGAATGGGAAACTATTATAAAAAAGATAAATTTAAAAGAATCTGGACTTTCAGAGTTGTTTACGGATTGCCGTGATGAAAAAGGTCTTGTTGAAAAGTGGTTTTTAGAAGCAATAGAGAGTAAACTCAATAAAGATGGAAACCGCATTTTAGAATTTGAGACTATAATAAAAAAATACGCAAAACAGTACAGGGACAATCAGACAAAAATTCAGAGAATGAAAAATCTCAGAGGTTTTTTAGAAGAATCATCGGGCATAAGAGTATATGCGGATGAATATGTCGATTACACTGAGAAAAGAAAAAATAAAGAAAATGATATTGCATGGTTTAATGTGATATTAAATGAGTTAAATGCAGAAGCTGAGGAAAGAAAAAGACTTCTTGACGAAGACATAAGAAAAAAACAGATAGAGATTTCAGATATAAAATATGAAGAAGTATCATATAATATTCATTCATTAGAGGCAAAAAAGGAAAGACTCATACATGAATACGAGCAGATAACACTTGAAAAAGGTCAGGTTGCAAAAGAAAAAGACAGGATTGAGAATAAGAGGGCAAAGCTTCTTTGTGCGAGAGAAAATGAAGAAAAAAATGCTGCTCTTGCAGAATGTAGAAAGATTGAGAGCCGTCTTGAAGCATCAAAAAAGAGTGAGGAACAGAAAGAACCTGAAAGACAGGAACTTGGAAAAACACTTTTTAAACATTACAGCAGGGCAGTTTCGGAGTGTGAGGCTGAAATCGCAAATACAAGAGAAAATATAAAAAAGCAGGAAAAGCAGGAAAAAGAGTACAATCAAAGTAAGTCCGACTGTTTTAAACAAAAGGATGATAATTCATTACAGATAGGAAAATGTCAGGCAAAAATTTCAAATTATGATGTGATTGAAGAACAGTTTAATAAAAAATACGAAGAAAAGCTTTGCAGAAATATTTTAGGTGTTTATGAGACGGGGGCATTAGAATTAAGAGATGATGAGTATAAAAAAGAAATATCGAAGATACAAAAAGATATAGTTTCTCTTAAACAGGAAAAGGTGAAAAATGATGATGATTTTGTAAAATATGTAAGAAAGCAGGATGATCTCAGAAATGAGATTATGGAGAAAAAGAGCAAGCTGGCATCAGAGAGAGAAATATGTCTTGATTTTGAGGAGCAGTTAAAAATAAGACAGGATATTATGAAACATTTTCTTGTAAGTGAAAATGATGTTTATAACAAGGAAGTGATACTTAAGGGTGCAGACAGAAAGCTTAAGGAGATAAGTGCTGCAAAAAGGTTGTTAGAGCGTGAGAGCGAGCAGACAAACACAGAGATAAAACTTCTTGAGAATGGAAGATTGTTGGAGGTTTCAAAAGAGTTTGATGAATATCTGTCATCTATGGAGATTGAATATATATATGGTATGGAGTGGCTTTCAAATAATGGTAGAAGTATGGATGAAAATAAAAAGATAGCTGCCAATAATCCATTTATTCCATATGCGGTAATAATCTCCGGTGAGGATTTTAAAAAGCTGTTGGCAGATAAAAATAAGGTATTTACTTCAAATCCGGTGCCGATTGTAAAGAGAGAGGAGCTTGAAGATGGTTTTATAAATGATGAAACAGGTGTTGTAGAACTTGAAAAGATAAGCTTTTATCTGAAATTTCAAGAGGAACTTCTCAATGATAGCAAACGATATGAAATCATAGAACAAAAAAAGGAAAAAAGCAGGAAAATACAGGAAAACATTGAGAGAAGAGATGAAGAATATAAGGAGTATTTTTCTAAACAGGAATGTATAAAAAATCAGACGATAGAAAGTGACAGTATAGAAAGCAGCAGGGGACTTATTGATACACTTGAGAGTGAAACTGTTAAGATGCAGGCTGAACTTGAAAATCTGGAAAGTTTGAAAAGAAAGATTACCTTAGTAAACGAACAGATAAATCAGAATGTAACAGCACTGAATGAGAAAAAAAATCTTGCAGGGATAAGATTGCAGGATTTCGAGATGCTTAGAGGAAGTTATAATGATTACTGCGATGCAAAAGAGGAAAAAATACGGCTTGACAAGAAAAATGAAGATATTGACAATAAGCTGAACATTATTACAGAAAAACTTAATAACCTTATCGAGGACATCAAAGCGGATGAAAAAACTGAGATGAAGAAGAAACAGGAGCTTCTTGGACTTCAGGAAAGATATGAGTATTTTGAAAAATTTAGTGGAAAATCAGAAGATGTTGATAAGGCGTCTTATACTTTGCTTGACGAAGAGGAAAGGATTTCAAAAGAGGCAGCTTACAATGCCCTTTTAAATGATTATTCAAATGAAGTGAAACTTCTTACAGAGCAGTATAACAGTGCCAACAGGAGATTTCTTAAGAGTAAGCAGGAGTTAGCAGAACTACTTGCAAAATACCGTATTAAAAAGACAGACATTGAAAAGACAAGGTATGATAAAGACGATAAGGCAGAATTAGATGAACGCATATCTGCTAACAATATGGAGTTACAGTTGTATGATGAAAAACTTAACAAAGTCAATACGCAGATAACCAAAAAAGAGTCAGACATTGAGCACGCTTACAAGGATATGTATAGGATTGCTGAAAAGAAAGAGCCAATTAGCAAGGATAAAATATCTGACACAAACTTTAAAGACAGGATAATTATAATCCAAAATGAGATAAGAGACACCAGACTTGACCTTGACGGAGTTACAAGTCTTTGCAGGGGATATGAAGCAAATATTTCTGCACTTGCCGAATATAGTGATTTAAAGGTTGAGGAGACCGATGAGCATATAAAGAAAGAGGATATTTTTGGAAAGTCGGTAAAAGAAATTGATAAGTTCAGGGGCATGATGATAAGAGATTACAGAGAACTTATTGAAAATGAGAGAAAGCAGAGTAATGTTATCACAAGACTTTTAAACGAGATGGCAAGAAAAAATATCTTTAAGGATGAATTTTTCCAGAAGCCTATCGAAGTATTATTATCACTTACGGATAATGCGGTCAATTTAATGAAACAGCTTGATATACTGGTTTCATCTTACGAAAGTATGATAGAAAAACTTGAGGTAGATGTTGCCATCGTTGAAAAGGAGCGTGCAAGGATAGTTGAACTTCTTGAGGAATATGTAAGGGATGTCCATGAGGAGTTGGGCAAGATAGATGGAAATTCAACGATAAAAGTGCATGGAGAGAGTAAGAAAATGCTTAAGATAACTCTGCCTGAGTGGTATGAGAATGAGGAGATATATCATCTTAAGATACAGGATATTCTTGAAGAGGTTACTGCAAAGACGATAAAGGCATTAGAGGAAAATAAAAATCCTGATGATATAACAGGGCTTTATATCAACACGAAGTATCTATACGATACGGTGGCAGGTACGGGTAATGTCCGCATAAAACTTTACAAGATAGAGGAGCAGAAAGGAAGAGAAATTTCATGGTCAGATGTTGCGAAAAATTCAGGTGGTGAGGGATTTTTGTCGGCATTTATAGTTCTGTCAAGTCTGCTCTACTATATGAGAAAAGATGTGTCAGATGTATTTACCAATTATAATGAGGGAAAAGTGCTTGTTATGGACAATCCTTTTGCACAGACAAATGCTTCACATCTTTTGAAACCGCTTATGGATATGGCAAAAAAGACAAATACGCAGCTTATCTGCCTTTCAGGTCTTGGTGGTGATTCAATATATGACAGATTTGACAATATTTATGTGTTAAATCTTGTGGCGGCAAGCTTGAGAAACGGAATGCAGTATCTTAAAGGGGAGCACACAAGAGGAGATGAACAGGAAACAATGATAGCAACGCAGATACAGGTTACACAGCAGGAGCTTATGTTCTAAAATATATAAAATTGCATTTTAAGTATTATACGACATGATGTTGTTGTGAGAGTACATTATTCTGAAATGGAGGTGGCATGGGTAGTAGATGAAATGTTATAAGATTAAATACAGACTTGGCATAACCCATAGTGTTGACAATAATGAAAAGAACAAGCATAATCATATATTAGAAGGAGAAATATTTGCAAAACCGTCGGATGATGATTTTGTTGAATTTTCCGATATGGAGAACATGGTGAATGAAACACTTGAAGAATACAAAAACAAATATTTAAACGATTTGGAAGAGTTTAATGGGGACGCAAATATTGAAAATGTAGGAGAGGTTTTTTGGAAAAAACTTTTCATGGTTTTTGAAAAAAATGGTTGGGCATTGATAAGGCTTGAAATTGGAGAAAATCCATTGAGGATATATTCAGTTTCAACTGAGGAAATAAGAATGTAAAGCTTAGTTTTGTTTAAGAGGGGAGAGTTTTTATGATAAGACTAGAGAAAACAATTGTTGCAGGAAGTATGGCATTGCTGCTTGCTGGAACATCATTTTTTATGCCGCAGAATAAAGTTATGGCGGCAAGAACAATAAAAATTGATGGAAATCCTTCAGAGTGGGATGGGATTACTGCATATAAGTCAAATGATTCAAAGATTGCAAAATGGTCTGTGTCAAAGAATGATGACTATGTATATTTTTATGTTCAGCAAAATGGTGGAAATATATATGGACAGCCTATAACATCTACAAACTTTATTATCAAATATGAAGATGGAAGCAGTGACGGAATACGTTTTGGAGCGAATATGAATGCTGTTAAAAACGGAACTTTTGGTGATATAGATGGTGTAGGTGATAAAGATAAGGCATCAGAGCCAAGTCAGGAAAAAGATAAGTATGAAACTGAATTCAGGATACCTCAGAAATTTTTTGGCGGTAAAAAATACACATTGGAATATTGCGGGACAAAGGTCAAAAGCGAGGATATTACTGACTTAAAGTCAAAGGATGAAGAGACGAAGAGTGACTATGTATATAATGGTATAAAGATTGATGGAAATTTCTCTGACTGGAATGCGGTTGACAAAAAAGATGTTACGGGTAACACTGAGAAAAACAATAACTTATCAAAGGCTGCGGTTGTATTTGACGGGGATTATATTTACATATATCTTGAGGAAACTTCAGATGGTGCAGCTTTAGCATCAGGAAGTTATTCAAGAGGTGCATATGAGCTCCTCACTGATACAGGCAGAAGAACATCTTTAAAGCTGGTAAAAAAAGATGGAAAATATCAGGTTGAGGTAAATGACTATGTAAACCATCAGATGAAGGGTGAAAGTATAAAAGTAGAACATTCAAATCTACAGTATGAAATTTCAGTACCTGTTTCTGCACTTAAACAGTACAACAAAAAGGTTTCATTTGGATATTACTGTGCAGATAAACCACTTGTGGAAGATATAGTAAATATTGACAAGGGTTCATCGCATGGTGCACTTAACAAGAAGTTTGATGGAATAACATATGATGGTGAGTATAGCGACTGGGACGATTATCCACATTCACTTATAGAATATTCTACACAGGGTGGACAGACTGATGATTCGGAGGCTGCTTTATATGCATCTGACGGACATTTGTACGGTCATGTAAAATCACTTCTTCATAAGACAACTGAGGGGAAAAATGAGTTTATGCCGTTTGCGGTAAGGGCTAATAAAAATGATAAGACATCAATTTCTTTCAGATTTGTTTCTGTTGACAAGGATGGAAATATAAACTGGAATCCAAAGCTTACAAATCTAGAAAATGGAACATATGAGTTTACACTTGTAGATATAGGCTCATGGACGACTTATAAAAATGTATCAGATAAGGGGTTTATTGATTATGGAAAGATTAAGATAACAACAGGCAGCAAATATGATGAGATGGAATATCGAATTTATATGAACAAACTTGCTAAGAAATTTGGTCTTGATGAAAATGAGATGAAAGTTTTGCAGGCACAGTATATAAATATAGGTGAAGAGTGGGTGACATATGCGGGTACTTCTACAGGTCCTTTTGTGGGGGTTACAATGTGTTGTCTTACGGCAGCAGGTGTACTTTCATACAAAAAAAGAAAAGATAAAAAGAGCATGATGAGGATAGCTGAATGATTAGATATATAATACTTTTGATATTTCTGGTTGTGTGGTTATACATACTTCATGTGACTAAAAAAGCAAAATTACCATTCTGGCATTTCCTATGGGGAAGTGCCGGATTGTTTGTAATCATTTTTGTAGGATTTAAAGATGTACTTACACAGCCTATGGCAAATATTGTAGCAGCGGTTGCCGGCATAGTTGGAAAAACGACCGGTGTATTTGAACCATATTATAAATATGGTATTATTTTTGTGGAATCAGCCAAAGATTCCATTACGCTAAAGATTGATTTTGAATGTTCGGGTATTATTGAGATAACGGCATTTCTGTCACTTCTTATATTTTTTAATGTATATTCAAGATATGAAAAAGTCATTATAGGATGCATAGGAACGGTATATATTATTGTTGCAAATGCATTAAGAATAATACTGATATGTCTTATAATACATTTCAAAGGTGTGGATTATTATTATATTTCACATGCATTGATAGGAAGAATTTTCTTCTATATCTTGTCTATCATATTATATTTTTATGTATTTACAAAAGCTCAGATAATAAGTCAGAAGGTAGGAGGATTTGGATATGTCGATGATAATAAATAGATTTGTAAATTCTTTTGTCTTCTGGGCAGCGTGGATAATCATTCCGGTTATTATGGAGATAATACCGTCAATAGGAAGTATAGTTGTTCTTATAAAGAAAAAAATAAAACCGGTTAAATATGATATTCCTATAATATATCCGGAGATATCGCTTCTTATACCTGTTTATAACTCACAGGACTCGTTAGAGGCCTGTATCAGTTCGATATATGAAAGTGATTATCCGAATGACAAGATAAGGATATTTCTTGTGAACAATCAGGGGCAGGATAACAGTTTTAATGTGTTTGCTGAATGTCAGAAGAAGTTTCCGGAACTTATGATGCAGTGGTTAAATGCAAAGCAGGGAAAGTCAAAAGCTTTAAATCTTGCTTTATTTAACAGTGATGGAAAATATATAATTCATATTGACAGTGACGGAATACTTGAAAAAACTGCTCTTACCAATATGGTAAATAAGTTTGAGGCAGACCTGTCTATAGACTGTATGACAGGTGCGATAATGACAATGCCGGACCAGGTGGAAGAGTATAAGGGTTTCTTTGCAAAATTACTTAGAAAAATGGAGTTTATGGAATATGCACAGGCATTTCTTGCAGGAAGAAATTATGCATCTGAGCTGAATGCCATATATACATTGTCAGGTGCATTTTCAGCATTTAGAAAATCTACGGTGCTTAAATCACAGCTTTATAATACAGATACGATATGCGAGGATACGCAGATTACATTTCAGATGAAATATCTTCAGAAAAAGCGTGTTTATATGTGTGAGAATGCTATATTTTATGTTGATCCAATAGAAGATATGAATAAACTCTATACACAGAGACAGAGGTGGCAGAGAGGAAGTCTGGAAGTTTCACATCTGTTTATGAAAAAAAAGATGAATCCTTTGAAAATATTCACTGATGTTAATATAAGAACACTGATGTATGACCATACTTTTGCATTTCCAAGAATTATATGGTATCTTGCACTTATATGTCTTTTGTTTATGAAGTATTCTTTCACTTCAATAGTTTATTCAACTTTGTTTATATTTCTGCTTTATATTTTGGTAGGATATTGTTATTATTTTACAACGATAGGTTTTTTATCAGGTTTCAAGAAATTAAGGAGATATTATGCAAGGCAGTGGTATATAGTACCATTACTTCCGTTTTTTAATTTTGTCGTATTTTTTATAAGATTTGCAGGGGTTATAAACAGTATAAATACAAACAGTGCATGGAAAACAAAGACATTTACGGAAGAAAAGAGAGCGTTCTTCAAGGTTATAAGAGATGAATTTATTATACCGATAAGAATTATCGAGAAGATTAAAAAAATTGTCAACACTGACTGATATGTTTTTGGAAGATTAAAAAGAGAGTGGATGAGGAAGTTATAAAATGAATAAAAACAGAATATTTAAAAAGGTTTCATTTGCAATTATTGTATTTGCTTTAGTTGTGGGCTGTGTGGTTTTATACCAGACAAAAACATACAATAACGGTGTTCTTGAAATTTATGCGTCTCAGCAGGATCAGTATATAAAACTTGTATTGGATCAAATAAATCTTAAAAAAGATACATCTGGTTCAGGACAGGAAATGATAAGAGATATACTTGGGTCGATTGATGGCTCTGAAAAAGAGTATTGGACTTTGTCAAAGGAAGACTCTTTATTATTTGTAAAGGATGTAACAGAGAGTGACAGATACAGAGGACTTTCAACAGCATCGTATTATGTATCTGAAAGCGGACGGAGTTTTTTGAATAGTCTTGAAAAGAATAAAGTGAAGCATAGATTTATAAGTCAGTCAGGTAAAAAATATATTGCATCGGGTGTATTTTTTGAAGTAAATGGAGATGAATATAAAATATGTCTGCTTACGAATGAAAAATATATTATCAATAACAATGAGTTTATGCAGGCACAGATAATAATTCTAATAGGAGTTGTGCTTCTTGTTTTAATGCTTTTAGTAGTGTCGATGATTATGGCGGGCAATATAGATAAAAAACAGTCTCAGATTGACAAACTTAATGAACAGATTCAAAATAAAAATCTGAGCATTGAGAAGATTGAGAGTGAACTTAGTATGTTGAGTGAATATGATGTGAAAAACACTGTATTTAAAGAAAAAATAATAGATCGTTTTATGGAAAAATTAGAAAATAAAAATATAACATCAGTGAGATTTGAAACAGTTGTTTTTAGTGATGCAGGTGCATATGACATTTTTTTAAAAAAATCCCAGTGGATGCTTGACAAAAAGACGCTTAAATTTGAAATAGACAGTGTCAAAGAAAAAAATGCGGTTATGCTTGTGTTTATAGGACATTCCGTAAATGAGGTGAAAAATATCATGCAGATGATAATCGGAGCAAATGATAAGTGCCTGACACCATGTGAATGGAGAAAATCCGATAAAAAGTTAAAAGAGTATTGCAATGATTATCTTAATAAAATAATAGAGCAGATTGGCAGACATAACAGTATATGAAAATGTCAGGAGGAGAAATATGTCAACTAGACTTTACAGAGAATACAAATTTAAATTTTATCTTAATGCAAATCATTATATTATAATAAACGGAAAAAACGGTCAGACACATCCTCATACATGGGAATTTGTGTTTTATATAATGAAGAGTGAGGGAGAATTTGTTCTTTTTAACAAATTTGAGAAAGCAATAGAAGAGTATCTTGAAAAATTTCAGGGGAGAGTTATGAATGAGATACCTCCATTTGACACAATGGTTCCAACATTGGAAAATATATCAGATTATTTTTGTGATGAGATAAGGAGCATAATAACGAAGCTTGGAGGAGAACTTGCTTTTATGGAGAGTAGTGAAACTCCGACAAGAAGTTATATTATCGATCTTAGGGATGGTCTTGATTTTAAAGAAAATATGTCTAAATTGACGGAAAAACAGGTGGATGAGGTTATGGAAAATATAATTGACAATATACTTGAGTGATATAATGCTTATGAACAGATATTTGTATCAATAATAGACATGGAAATGGGGAAAAGATGGTTTTAATTATAGGTTTAGCCGCTTTATTGTGCTGGGTATTAATAGGTTGCAGAACAAAGAGATATTTTGCAGGTATATTTACGGGATTGATATGGATGTTTATACCATACAATTTTTATAATGTTGTTGTAACCGAAAATATAAGTGCACTGCTCAGCACGGTAATTGTGCCGGTGGCAGTTTATACAAGTTTTGATTATATAAAAACAAAGCAGAAAATTATGCCGGTCATTACCGCACTTGCTTTGCTGATACTCAGGCAGCTTGATGCATATACTGCGGCAGTGATTTCAGGCTGCATGGTGATACTGCTTTTATTATGGAAAATAGTAAATGAAGAAAAACATGGTATTATAGCACCTGCAGCAGCAGTTCTTTTGCCCAATATCGTAACAATATATCAGTCATTAGCAGGAAAGGGATTTTATCGTGAAAATTTTTGTATCTCGGAAGATACGATTATTTTTTCAATTAAAGATGTGTTAAATCCTGTGTATAATCTTAGACATGATGAGTCTATATATTATTTTGGAATAGTTATTTTGTTATGTGCTGTATTTGGATTTATATGCAGTCACCGAAAAACGAATATAATGTTTTTATATGGCATATTTCTTATGGTATTTACGGTAAATCCGATTGCAGGATGGTTTGTAAAGAAAACAGGTTTTAGAAGTGACAGATTATATGTTCTGGCTATTATGTCATATACCAGCATATTTGTGGCATTTGTCATGTGGGAAACATTAAAACTTAAGATACATATTGCATTATGTATATTGCTTTGTATGGATATGATTCCCTCGGCATATCTGACATATCAGAAACGAGATAATTTTGTGACATTTTCAGGAGAGAATGATGTATCTGACAGTATTTTGAAGGAAGCACAGAGAGTAACAAAAAATAAGATGATTCTTGCGGGAAAACTTAATGAAGATAAGATTACGGATAAAATTGCGGAGGCAATGGATCTTGGAGAATACCTTTATGTTTTTGACAGGTGTATTTCGGCAGGCTATGATACCGTAGTTTTAGAAAAGTCTAAAATGAGAAACAAAGATGCCGACATATATATGGTTGAGGATGCCGCAAAAAAAGAAAATTACAGGCTTATATCATCAAATAAGTATTATATACTTTTTCACCATGACAAATGTGATAATAGCAATTTTAAAGTAGAAAACAGTTACAAAGCGATAGGAATAGGTGATAAGGTACATCAGTTGGCGATGATATATCCTCAGATTTATGAAAGTGATGAGACAAATATAGAAAAATATTCGGCATCGGAATTGTCAAAATATGAGACGGTTTATCTTAGCGGATTTACATATGATGATAGGGATGATGCGGAAAATATAATAAAAGATGTTGCAAAGAGCGGAACAAAAGTGGTGATAAATGCAGACAATATTCCTTATGACCTAAAGACAAGAAATAAAGCACTTCTTGGGGTTAGCTGCAACAGCATAAATTTTGAAAACGGTTATCCTACATTGATAATTGACAAAAAGGAGATATTAACAGAGCTGTTTGATGAAGAGTATGCACAGTGGCAGGGTGTGTATATAAATGGTCTTAAAAATGTTGATGGATATTTTAAAGAAAACGGTCAGAATATTGATTTTATGGGAAGTATTAAAGACAAAAATATAAATTTTGTCGGCATCAATCTTATAAGTCATTATGCTATAACATATGACGATACACTGAAAAAGTATATTGACAATCTCGTTGGATTTAAACAGGAGGATGCACCACAGCATGAAATAGTTATAAAAAACAAATGATAACATAAACATGATACAAAAAGCTTTTTAAAGATATGTTTAGCATAAAGTCTAAGGCTTTGCAGACAATAGTATGTAGTGCACAGACTTATAGACTGAAAGTGTAATAGTGTGGTATTGGTACAAATGTATGGATTTATAGTGCAGACATATCATTTTAAAGAGGTGTATCATGAAAAGAAAATTATTTATAGTGATGACTGTCGGTATGATAATCTTATTTACGATAATGCCGTCAGTTGTGAGTGAGGGAGCAAAAGACGGGCTGCTGTTATGGTTTATGGCAATAGTCCCGTCATTGCTTCCTTTTATGATTTTGTCCGGAATATTGGTGAAATTAAAAACCACAAAATACATAAACCGTTTTTTAAGACCACTTTTTGGGTTAGTGTTTGGGGTAAGTGACGGCGGAAGTTATCCAATACTTATAGGGTTTCTTGCCGGATGTCCTATCGGGGCAAAAACGGCTGCACAGTTGTATAAGGACGGAGAGATAAAGAGGGAAGAAGCCCAGTATCTTATGATGTTTTGCAATAATTTAAGCCCTATGTTTCTTATTGAATTTATCGGGGTAAAATGCCTTGATGTAGAAAATCCGTTTTTGATATTTGTCGTTGTCGCAGGTTCAGCGGTGATAAATGCATGGATAGTGAGAAAAAAATTGACGGTGAGAGAAAAATCTTCTCAGGGTAGTCGGGATAAAAAAATGATTGTGAATGTATATAAAAATGGAAGTGATGGAAAAAGTTTTAATGTCTGGAAGAAATTAAGTTACAAGAAAGCGGAGAGAATAGGAGAAAGTGTTAAGTTTGAAAAAAATATTAATGACGGTAAAAAATTGAGCAATAGGAAAGATGAGAGAAGCAGAGAAAATGTTAAGACTGAAAAAAATTATCTGGTGATGGATGCCGTTGATGAGAGTATTGCGGATTCGTGTGAAACAATATTAAAAATAGGCGGTTACATAATATTATTTTCAATAATAACGAGTATAATAGAATATATAATTCCTGAAAAATACGATGTGGCAGGGTGCATTGCCGCAGGGATAACAGAGGTCAGTACAGGTGCGATGCAGCTCGCAGGGAATGAATGGTTGTCCGGTATAAGAGTGCTTATGACAGATGCGAAAACTATTGTTACGGTCTGGCTGTGTGCCTTTGGCGGAATTTCAAGTGTTGCACAGACATACAGTGTACTGTCAGGAACAGACTTATCAATAAAAAAGTATGTGATTGCAAAGATAAGGCAGGGATTTATTGCAGTAATACTTGCATTATTGGTGTTCAGGATATAAAATATAGGGAGTGTGAAATGGAGGTTATTTTATTATGGAAAGAAAAAATGCTTGGAAATCATATGATGAAAACAACAAAAAAGAGTTAGAAATACTTTGTAAAGAATATAGAGAATTTCTGTCGGCAGGAAAGACAGAGAGAGAATGTGTAAAACAGATAATCGCACAGGCTGAGAGTGCAGGCTACAGAAATCTTGATGTTTACCTTAAATCTGGTGAAAAACTTAAATGTGGCGATAAAATATACTCAGTGTGCATGAATAAGACGGTTGCAATGTTCCAGATAGGAAAAGAGCCGCTTGATAGTGGAATGAATATATTAGGGGCACATATCGATTCACCTAGAATGGATATAAAGCAGAATCCTTTGTATGAGGACAGTGACCTTGCATATCTTGATACACATTATTACGGCGGTATCAAGAAATACCAGTGGGTAACAATTCCTCTTGCAATCCACGGTGTTATCGCAAAGAAAGATGGAAGTGTTGTCGAGGTAAATATAGGAGAGAACGATAACGATCCTGTATTTTGCGTGAGCGACCTTCTTATACATCTTGCTGCAAATCAGATGGAAAAGAAAGCTTCAAAAGTTATCGAGGGCGAAAAACTTGATGTTTTAGTCGGAAGCATACCACTTAATGATGAGGAAAAAGAAGCTGTATCAAAGGGTGTACTTGCAATATTAAAAGAAAAATACGGAATGGAAGAAGATGACTTTATGTCATCAGAGCTTGAGGTCGTACCGGCAGGAAAGGCAAGAGAACTCGGCTTTGACAGAAGTATGATAATGTCTTACGGACAGGATGACAGAGTATGTGCTTACACCTCGCTTGCTGCAATGCTTGGAACTGATGCCGAGCTTGAAAAAACAGCCTGCTGTCTTTTAGTAGACAAGGAAGAAATCGGAAGTGTCGGTGCAACAGGAATGCAGTCGAAATTCTTTGAAAATGTCGTGGCAGAACTTATAAGTCTTGAGGGTGATTATAATGACCTTAAACTTAGAAGATGCCTTGCAAACAGCAAGATGCTTTCATCAGATGTAAATGCAGGCTATGATCCGCTTTTTGCAGATGCCTTTGAAAAGAAAAACGCATCATTCTGCGGACGCGGAGTTGTATTCAGCAAATTTACGGGAAGCCGCGGAAAATCAGGTTCAAATGATGCAAACGCAGAATATATAGCAAAACTCAGAAAGATAATGGATGACAACAATGTGCATTATCAGATGGCAGAACTTGGAAAAGTAGATGTAGGTGGCGGTGGAACAATCGCTTATATCATGTCACTTTACGGAATGGAAGTAATCGACTGTGGTGTAGCTATATTAAATATGCATGCACCTTGGGAGATAGCAAGCAAAGCAGATGTTTACGAAGCAAAGAAATGTTATGAGGCATTCCTTAAAAATTAGAGATAAAGAACTGAAGGGAAAATAGATTTATGGTTGTTGACTTAAAAGAAAGCAGAAAAAAAATTGATAATATCGATAAGGAGATAGCAAAGCTCTTTGAAGAAAGAATGAAAGTTGCAACGGATGTTGCAGCGTATAAAAGAAGTACGGGAAAAAAAGTCTTTGACCCCGTAAGAGAAGAAGAAAAGATAAAGACTCTCAGAGAACTTACAACTGATGAATTTAATAAGACGGGAATAGAAGATCTCTTTAGACAGATAATGTCAATAAGCAGAAAGTATCAGTATAAAGTTCTTGGAAGTGAGACAAATGAGCTGTTGCCATTTAAGCAGGTGGACAAGCTCGATGTTGACAAAGATACAAGAATCGTATGCTTCGGAGAACATGGAGCATATACTGAGCAGGCAATGGAGGAAGTATTTGGGACAGATATAACCTCCATGAACAGGCTTTCTTTTAAGGAAGTACTTGAGACAGTGGCAAACGGCGAGGCAAAATACGGAGTTATACCTATTGAAAACACTTCAACAGGTGGAATAAACGACACATATGATCTGCTTCTCGATTATGATATAACAATAGTTGCTGAGCATGTTGTAAAAGTTGAGCAGGCACTTTTAGGTAAGCCGGGAGCAAAAATATCAGATATAAAAAAGGTGTATTCACATCCGCAGGGAATAATGCAATGTTCAAAATTTATAACAGAACAGGGAATGGAAAGTGAATCATACATGAGCACATCAAGTGCGGCGAAAAAAGTAGCCGAGGAAGACGATATATCTCAGGGTGCGATAGCGAGCACAAGAGCGGCAAAAATTTTTGGACTTGATGTATTAAAAGAGAGTATCAACTTTGAAAACAGCAATTATACGAGATTTATCATAGTCACAAACCAGAAAGTATTCCTTTCAAATGCAAATAAAATAAGTCTTTCATTTGAGATAAAGCACCAGGCAGGAGCACTTTACAATATGCTCTCAAACTTCTATTACAATGACTTAAATCTTACAAAGATAGAGTCAAGACCGATAGAAAACAGAAATTGGGAGTACCAGTTCTTTGTAGACATTGAGGGAAACTTAAATGATCCGGGTGTGCGGAATGCACTTGCCTGTATAAGTGAGTGTGCAAAACAGCTAACAATACTTGGAAATGTGAGGACGAAGTAAAAATAGTACAATAAAAAGCAGGGAGAGATATAAAGTTGTTGACACAGTATTTGTGCCTGAAAATGATAAAATATCTTTACTGCTTTTTGTTGATTAAAGAAAGGCGGACATATTTACATGAAAAAAGGAAACATATATGAAGGCATTGTAAAGAAAGTTGAATTTCCAAACAAGGCATATGTTGAGGTGATAGAGAAAGACGAAAATGGAAATGAACAAAAAACTCTGACAATTGTAAAAGGTGCATTGCCGGGACAAAAAATAAAATTCAGGGCAAAAAAAGTCAGAAAAGATAAGAGTCAGGGCATACTTTTGGAAGTAACAGAAAAATCGCCGCTTGAGACAGCAGAACCAATGTGCAGCCGGTTTGGAAAATGCGGTGGATGCAGTTATCAGACATTACCATATGAAAAACAGCTTGAACTTAAGAGAAATCAGGTGCTTGAGATAATAGACAATGTATATAAGACACTCGACTCATCTTTGGGTATAAAAAAGGATTATATATATGACGGAATACTGCCAAGTCCTGAAATCAAAGGCTACAGAAACAAGATGGAATTTTCATTCGGTGATGAATATAAAGGAGGACCACTTACACTCGGTCTTCATAAAAAAGGCAGTGTCCATGACATAGTAAATGCCTCAGGCTGTCAGATAGTAGATGATGATTATTCAAAAGTAATAGACTGCATAGTAGAATACTTCAGGGAAAAACAGATACCGCATTACAATAAAAATACTCATCAGGGTGTTCTCAGGCATCTTCTCGTAAGAAGAGCGGTATCAACAGGAGAGCTCCTCGTTGCACTTGTCACATCATCACAGCAGGATATATCTGAGTATGTCAGTGAAGTATCAGAAAAATTAAATGGACTTGAGTATAATGGAAAATTAACAGGATTTATCCATATCATAAACGATGGACTAGGGGATGTGGTAAAAAGTGACAGGATGCACATCATCAGCGGAAAAGACTGGTTTACTGAAAAGATATTAGGACTGCAGTTTAAAATATCACCGTTTTCATTTTTCCAGACAAATACAAAAGGAGCTGAGGTGCTTTACACAAGGGCAAGGGACTATGTACTTGGGAGAGAAATGGCAGGAGTCGGTAAAAATAGCGTTGGCGTTGAACTTGATGCAAAAAATTCAAGGATTGATGGTGTATGTTCAGAAAAGACTGCTGACAGTTCTGATATTGTAGATGGATATTCAGAAATGGGTACTGAAAATGTTGATTTAGCCGGTGTATGCTCTGAAAAAACGGAGAGTGAGAAAAAAACTGATACCGGGAAAAGTAGTGAATTTAAGGATAAAGTAGTCTTTGACCTTTACAGCGGAACAGGAACGATAGCACAGATAATAGCACCTGTTGCAAAGAAAGTTATAGGTGTTGAGATTGTGGAAGAAGCAGTTGAGGCTGCAAAAGAAAATGCAGCGATAAACGGTCTTGATAACTGTGAATTTATAGCAGGTGATGTGCTTAAGGTGATAGATGAAATAGACGAGAAACCTGATTATATAATACTTGACCCACCGAGAGAGGGAATACACCCTAAGGCAATCAGAAAGATAATTGATTATGGAGTGGAGAATATAGTTTATATTTCGTGCAAACCGACGAGCCTGTCACAGGAACTTGCAACATTCGAGACATTTGGGTACCATGTGGAGAGGGTTAGCAATGTAGATATGTTCCCAGGAACGGTGCATGTGGAGACGGTTGTCCTTTTGGGTAGGAAAATGGTCGAAGACAAAAGTATTGAATATATGCACGTAGATTATGAGCCGGAAGATGCTGAATACCTGCGTGGAATCAAGGGTTCTGCGACTTATGCGGAGATTAAAGCATGGATTAAGGAACAGTATGATGTTTCTGTACCATCGTTATACATTGCTCAGTGTAAGGATGAATGTGGCTTTGAGAAGCGTCAGAACTATAATATAGGAGCCGAAGGTCATAAGGTGCCGAATTGTCCAGAGGAAAAGAAAAAATTGATTCTGGAAGCATTCAAGCATTTTAGAATGGTATAAGAAAAAAATCAGAATGAGAGAAAGTGGAGAACATCTGCTTTCTCTTTTTTTTGATGTTCTGAAAAAAAATTTTGAACTGGATGTGTTGATAGACAACACGTTTAAAGAAGATGATACATAATTGGGTAGGAAATATATTGCAATTAGAAATCCAGTGTACTAGACTTTTATTAAACCGTAAGAAATACAGTAAAATGGAGGAATAAAGATGGCAAAGCAAAAAGGTTGGACAAATTCAATTCCTGTTCAGGAAAGAACATTTCTTACCCTGAGAGAGCTTGGTAGATATACTGGCATCAGCTATGATTTAGTTAGAAAATATGTCAAGGGTGGGGAATTTGAAGATTATATTACAGTAGGAAAACAGAATAAAGTTATGGTAGATAGAATCGCTTTTGAAAATTTTCTTAAAGCGAAAAAACATATTGAAAAGTAAAATTACAAAAAAATAGCAACGGTGAGTGGCATCACTGTTGCTATCAAGGAAGTTATCAATAACTTCATTCATTTTTTTATTTATGCTCATATATTAGCATATTTTCTTGGTGACTTCAAGAGAAAAACAGAAGATTCATGAAAACATGAAATCATGAGAAAGGACGTGTTAATATATGACATACGAAAATTTAATTTTAGAAGCGACAGATGCTATTTTGGATAATTTTGTAGGCACATCGTTTGTGCCGAGTGTGGTTTCAGAGGACGTTATTAACGCTTGTAATAATCAAATCATTCTGGAAAACACAACTCGTGCACATACTGGTTTTACGAAGTATAAACAGTTAACTACCTTAACAACGGTACAGGTTGCAAGAATTTTGTTGAAACTGGAAGAGGTAAAACAGATTGATACAGGAACTGATGTGCACAACAATGATAAATTGTTATTAGGTGTATATCAGAAAAGCGGTGATGACAGAGGAACATATATTACAGGAAATACAGATTTGCGACATTTAGCACATAATTATAAACCGTCAATGACTACAAAAGAATTCAATGAAGTGTGTAGCATGTTGCATGATACAGCACCAATTGTTAAACGTTGTGAAGAAAAAAATCTTGTTGCTGTCAATAATAGTATTTTTCACTATGATACGAAAGTGCTGGAATTATTTACGCCAGACTTGGTATTTTTGTCTAAATGTCCTGTTGATTATAATCATGCTGCCCAGAATATTGTGATTCACGATGATGAAGATGGTACAGACTGGGATATTGAGAGCTGAATGATTGATATGTTCGATAATGATACAGAAGTATCGGAATGCTGTTGGGAGTCAATCGGAGCTTTTATTAGACCATTGCAAGGATGGGATAAATGTGCATTCTTCTATGGAGAAGCCGGAAACGGTGGTAAAGGTACGATTTGTTCTTTGATTCGTAATCTGTTGGGTAAAGGTGCAGTTTCATTGCCTTTATCTGATATGGACAAGCGTTTTAGCTTAGAACCTGTATTACATGCAACAGCGATTATTACAGATGAAAACAAGGTAAATGAATATCTGGATGATGTGAGCAATCTTAAAGCATTGATTACCAATGATGTATTATCAATCGAAGCAAAGTTCCAGATGCCTGTAAGTTTCAGATATAAAGGCTTTATGATTCAGTGCTTGAACGGTATGGCGAAAGTAAGAGATAAATCCGATTCATTTTACAGAAGACAGTTGTTCTTGCCGTTCTTTAAATGTTTTACAGGGAAAGAACGTAAGTATATCAAGAATGATTATCTGAAGCGTAAAGAGGTTCTTGAATATGTATTATACAGAGTGTTGAACATGAATTATACAACATTGAGCGAACCTGCAAAGGCTAAAGAATTGTTGAGAGAATATAAAGAATTTAATGACCCAATCAGACGCTTCTTGTCTGAGATGTTGCCGGAATTGAAATTGAATAGAATTCCAATGACAATGCTGTATGATTTATATAATGCATGGTATTGTAAACAGAACAATAATAAGCCTGATGGAACAAATCAGAATACCTTTACCAGACAGGTAAAACAAGTCATTAGTGATTATACAGCGGAGTCAGGGTTTGTGTTTGCCAATGATACAAAGATTAACTTTGATAAAGACAATTTGGAACCATTGTTAAAAGATTATAAATTGTATCACTGGATTGATGGAAAATATTCAGAAGCGGATAATTTTGGCGTTAGAGTAGACCCTGCAAAGAGTGGAAAATATAAAAGCGTAATTATGCGTAAGTAATACATAGAATTCATGTGCAAAGGAAGTAACGAGCAATCGTTACTTTTTTGTGCATGAATTTAACTGGGGTTTGGGGGTGTAGCCACCAAAAAAAAGAAAATGAAAGCATGATACAGTTCATGTTGAACATAAAAATGGTTCCCCTTTGGTTCCTCAAGATGCGTCATTGAACATAGATAATATCAAAATGATACAAAGCGAAAATGACTTATTTTGACTTGACAAAGATAATATCAGAATGATGCTAAGTACAGCAAAAAATGCTTGAAAATCGTGTTTTTGGGTGATTTTTTGTAAAAAGGGGAACCAAGGGGGAATCGCTGAATCCGTTGGTAGACAACGACTTTAGCAAAAAGTTCCCTTTTACAAAAAAACAGGGGGAACCAAAATGGAACCGCTGAATCCATTGCTAGATAACACATTTATACAAAAAGTTCCCTAAGTTCACTTTTTTTAATAATACATACATGAGAAACGTATAACATGCTTTTCTTTGTATGTCCATTATTATTTTTATTTTTTTTGTGGGAGGGTGAAAAAATTTCTATATAAGAATTCAGAGAAAGGGGAACTTCCGGAACTTTTCCGTAAATCCGTTGGTGGGTAACGGATTTGAAGTTCCCACCAGGGGAAATCAAAATTACGGATTTTAACCTATGAATTTCGATAAATCTGTTGCTGGACAACAGATTTAAAAAAGTTCCAGTTTGGTTCCCATTTTCGGGAACCGTTATTTTTCATTGTTTTGTTCAGTCAGGGGAATAATAGTTTCATAACATTATCAAAGTTTTCCTGTATGTAGTCAGCAGAACAATCCAGAACATATCGTTTAACACGCCGTATGACCTCACCACGCGTATAAAATCACTAATCTGTAAAAATTACTCGATTTTATATGAAAATCTTCACCACGCGTTCATACGGCACCTTAAACGCTATATCCATAATTTCTTGTATTGCTACAAGTAACTGCATGGTCTATAATAAAGCCTATAAACACAAAAGAAAGGAACATATCAAACATGAAACGACGTCACTATAAGCTGTACAAAGTAAGAGTTTCCTTCATTTACGTTTCACACCCGCTCCTGACAGGCGGTCCATTCTCGATGAATGCCATCATCGGTGTGGCTGGGAATGTGAATCTGAATGAATCACAGCTGGAATATCATTTCACCCAAATAATTGAAGAATTGTTGCATTCAGAGCCAGTGTTGGAAGAATATTCCGATTTCAAGGATTTGCAAATATACAATGAAGGCATACTGTAAGCTGTTCCGGTTGGTTTGGGCGAACCAGGTAAGTCCCATTATCTGCCATTTCATGCAGGTCTTACAGTTACAACAGATGATTGCATAGTAATCATGTAGTGCTGTGTATTACACGAAAAAATAATCCCTACTCGTTTCCGGGTAGGGAATTTTTATTTTCTGAATTTGTTCTTTACAGTCATGTAAAACATATCATTTAATGCACCGTATGACGTCACCATGAGCATAAAATCTAATCCCCCCGATTTTCTAAAAAATCTTCATGACGGGATTATTTTCAATCAAATACGATGTATTGAAACATGATAGCAATTTTAAATGCGTATTTGAGTAGGAAAAAACGGCTTGAAATCCACTGTATTATCATGATATAATGTTTTCATGAAAACATGAAACAATGAAATCATGAAAGAAGCATGAATTATGAAGAACATATTGATTATCAACCGTAAGGGCGGTGTTGGGAAGACACTGGTTGCAGATGAGCTTGCTTTTGCTTTGGATGCCAAGAATGTTCCGTATTGTTTTTATGACCTTGACGGTCAGGGCGGTACATTGCATGAACCTGTTGAAATGGATAATGCGGATATATCAATTATTGATACACCGGGTTCATTACAAGGTGAGATGGGTGAATGGGTCAAAGATGCGGATGTAGTTATTATTCCTATGCGTCCAAGTGTAACGGATATGCCAGCTACGGAAACAACGATTGACCTTGTAAAGCGTAATGCACCAGATACGCCTATTGTGTATGTGGTTAATGGTACAAATAGATTTAAGGCTACAAAGGAATTTATGGAATTTTTCAAAGAAGAACATAAAGACGAGCCAATTTATTGTCTGCCACAAAGTGAAGCGTTTGTACAGTCAAGGCTTGCAAATCAGTCGGTGGTTGCATATAATCCAAGGCTTCCAGCTGCATTGGCTACAAGCGTGCTGACACATGGCGTATGGAAAATCTTAAAATTGAAATTTTAATGAAATCATGATAGAATGAAATCATGAAAATTAAATTAGAAGTAGTAGCCGTAGATTTTGTGGGATATGTGGGTAACTCGTAGAGTTATCCATATTTTCCACAAAGTTCAGAAAGGAGATTTTAAGATATGACTGAAAATAGATTCAAAGCTCGTCAGCAAAAGCGAGCTGTTGAGGAAGAATCATGTCTGGAACAGGCAAAGGGTGGAACTACATCTGTATTTGGAAAAAATCATGGAAATCAGAAAATGGTTCCTGTCCAGTTCTATATGACAAATGATATGAAAAAAAAATTGAAAATGTATTGTCTGTCTAATGATACAAAGATGACAGATGTTTTGAATAAAATGACAGATGAATTTTTGAAATCTAATGGTTTTTAATGATTTCATGAAAATGTGTACAAAAAGAAAGGATGAGTATTATGGCAAATATTAATGAAACAATTTCTGAGGTTGCAAAGTTAAATCCAGAGCTTGCACGTCGGATTCAGAAATATGTAAAAGACCATTCGTATGGTTTGGTTTTTGAACATAATTTACCGGAAGCAGTTAGGCTTTATAAAAAGCAACCTGCTGTAGGTGATACAGTGAATATTCTTGCACCTCGTGGACAAAAGGAAACGGAAGAAAATTCTGTTCCTTGGTGTGTGAAATATATTGATAATGGTATTGCATATCTTGAACATGATGGAGAAGCAAAAGATGTTCCATTAGAAGACATCTGTGTCCTTGTGAGTTATAGGGATGTTATCTATCCAGGATTAAAAGAGATTGACCGTGTAGAACATGGAAATCCAGAAGACCCATATCATATGGTGATTAATTCTGAGAATTATCATGCGTTAGAAGCATTGACATATGCATATGCTGGTAAGGTTGATTGTATTTATATTGACCCACCATATAATAACAGGAATAGAAGTTGGAAATACAATAATGATTATGTAAGCGATGAAGACCAATATAAGCACAGTAAATGGCTGGCTTTTATGGAACGCCGTTTAAAATTAGCAAAACAATTATTGAATCCAAACGATTCTGTATTAATTGTTACAATTGATGAAAAAGAATATGCACGACTTGGTTTATTGCTTGAACAAACTTTTCCGAATGCAAGTATTCAGATGATAAGTATAACAATTAATCGAAAAGGTGCGAAACGAGAAAAGATGTTTGCAAGAGCAGATGAGTATATTTATATTGTGTTATTGGGTAATGCTTCTGTGGTTTTGTCTAAAGGCGATGGCTCGGAACAGGAGGTTAGATGGTTTTATCTTAGAAGAACGGATTATGCGTCTCGAAGAGGAACTAAAAAAGGTGGTATTGCTCAATTTTATCCAATATATGTTGATGATAATACAAAAAAAATCATAAGGATAGGTAATCCATTGGAACCAGACGTTGATAGAAATTCAGTGGAAAAAATTGATGGAGCGACAGCTGTTTTTCCAGTACGTGATGATGGTGTAGAAATGAACTGGGGCGTGACCGGGGAGTCTTTGCAAAATTTATTAAACGAGGGACTGGTTCGTATAACAGATGGTAATGCTCAGCAAAAGTATATTTTTAAATATTTGAGCACAACTTACAGAAAAAAAGTAAAAGACGGAAGATGGGCTATTAGAGGAGTGCGTGACGATGGAAGTAAGATAGTTGTCGAGACATCTGGAAAGATTAATAGAGTCACTACTGTATGGGAAGATAAGACATATGATGCAGGAGCATATGGGACAAGTTTGCTAAAAGATACTATTGGCGATGAACGATTTTCTTTTCCTAAGTCATTGTATTCTGTTAATGATTCTTTAAAATATTTTGTTCAAGAAAAGAAAAATGCTTTGATTGTAGATTTCTTTGCTGGTTCAGGAACAACTCTTCATGCAGTGAATTTGCTCAATGCAGAAGATGGCGGTCATCGTCGTTGTATTTGCGTTACAAATAATGAGGTTTCAGAAGTAGAGGAAAAGAAATTTGTTGCAGATGGTCTTCGTCCTTCTGACCCTGATTGGGAAAAATATGGAATTGCCAATTATGTTACATGGCCTCGAACTGTGTGCAGTATTGAAGGTCATGATGTAAATGGCAAACCGTTAGAAGGTGACTACGGTAAGCCGTCAAAGGATATTGATTTAGGTTATTCATTGCCTAAAGCTGATGGATTCAAAGCAAATGCCGTGTTCTGCGAGTTGACATACGAGTCAGCATGGCCTATTCGTTTGGATAATGCATTCAATGCTATTGCACCGATTTTGTGGATGCAAGCTGGCTGTCAGGGTCCGATTATTCGTAAGATTGGTAAGAGTTACTTAACAACAGATTATTATGGTGTGCTTTTTGATTATGGACAAGCTTCTAAATTCTGTGAAAAGGTAAAAAATACACCAACTATTAAGACTGTGTTTGTAGTAACTGATGACCAGAGACGTTACTCTAATATGTGCAAACGTCTTCCGGAAATTGAAGTACATAGATTGTACGAAACTTTCCTCAGAACATTTGAAATTTGTGGCGAAGGAGGATTGGACTAATGAAGTATAGTTTAATTGATTTTCAGAAAGAGGCAGTAACTGAGCTTTTAAAAAAAATGGAATCTATGCGTCGTAGTTATGATGCAGATGGTTCTTTATCTGCCGTATCGTTGACTGCACCAACTGGTGCAGGTAAGACTGTTATCTCAGCTGCTGTTGCAGAAGGCTTGTTTTACGGTAATGATACATATGCTGGTGATGATAGAGCAGCAATTTTATGGTTGTCAGATAGTCCTAGCTTGAATGAACAGACAATGAAAAGATTTGATGCAGCAACAGATTTATTGAATGGAGCTGTGTCGATGGAAGCAATCAGTGCAGATTTTGCAAAAAATCATGTAAAACTGTCACCGGGGCATATTTATTTTTTGAATAGGCAGTTACTTGGCAAGGGAAAGAAGCTGACAAATGAAGCTGAAGGTGGACGTTCGTTTTATGATGTACTGAATGCGACTATTGAAGATGATGACATTCATTTGTTCCTGTTTATTGATGAAGCTCACAGAGGTCTTGGTACAGGAAATGATAAAGGTACAAGTGATAATGCCAATAAAACTATTTATAGCATTATTATTGATGGACAGGATGGAATCAATAAGCCAATGCCTTGCGTAGTAGGAATCTCTGCTACACCTGAACGATTTAATAATGCAATGGCTGGTCGTAAGAACCGGGATATGAAGGCATCTGTTGATGTACTTGTATCTGCCGTAAAAGATTCGGGTCTTATTAAAGATATGATTGAGCTTCGTACACCTAAGAAAGCAGCTGATACAAAGCATCAGGATTTAACGCAGGCATGTGTGAAACTGGCTTCTGCATCAAAATTATGGAAGGATTATTGTGAAGAAAATAAAATCCCTACTGTAATTCCACTGATGGTAGTACAAGTTGAAGATAAAGTGAGTGTTGATACATTAACTTCTCTCTGTTCTCAGATTCATAAAACATTACCTTGGCTGGATATTTCAGATTGCTTTGCAAATGTATTTGGTGAACATGATGACATTGTTACTCCGGCTGGAAAGATTCCGTATGTAAAACCAGAGGAAGTTGCTGAACGCACAGAAATTAGAGTGCTTTTTGCAAAAGATGCAGTATCTACTGGTTGGGATTGTCCTCGTGCAGAGGTTATTTATTCCAGAAGAAAACGAACTGACCCAACATACATTGCTCAGTTGATTGGTCGTATGGTTCGTACACCATTAGCAAGACGTGTTACAAATGTAGAAGAATTGAACACAGTAGCATGTTATCTTCCAGAATATGATGCTGTGACTGTTGAGAGTGTTGTTGAACGCTTGAAAGAAGACAATGTAGCGGTTGATGCAAATAAGATTATTAAAAATCCGGCAGATGTAGGATTTTTTGGAGAAACTAAGAAGAAAATTGAAAAGAAATTAGCTCAAAAGCAGAGTGAAAATGAAGTGAAGCAACCTGATGATGTCAAGCATGAAAATGTAACTGTTGCTAGTGCAGATAGAGTATGCGAATCAGGCGGTTATACATATAGAGAATCGACAGAAGATTCATTGTCAGGAACAGAATTTGCGGTTAATACAGACGATGAATTTGCGGTTAATATTGATGATATTGTTGAAACTGAGGAAGAATTGACGGAAGCTCTTGAAAGAATTCCGAAGGTTGACAGTGATGCAATTAAAGCAAGTTTTGAAGAAATTATCACCAGACAGGTGCGTCATGATAAAACAAACCATTTCTTAGACTTATGGGACTGTATTGACGTAGTTATGTCTGATATTGATGTGGAATCTGATTTGGATTCAAAAATTCAGGAAGAATTTTATAACAATATCGAAGGTGAAATTCATAAACATCCGGCAGAATTTAAGCGTTCGTTGAGTGAAATTAAAAGTACAACCGTGAGCGTAAAAAGGGTTGACCCACTTACAGGAGAAGCATTTGAGGATAGGGAAGAATTGGTTGAGAATGATGCAGATAGATTGGTGACATATTATAAATATACAGTAAGTGTGTTTTCTGGTGCATCTGATTTGATTAAGTATTGTATTAACAGGCGTAAAAATGAAGAATTTGATTCTGATGCAAATGCGATTAGTCGTATTGCTGCTGTTGGATATTGTATGGAAATTATTCAGGCAATGGAAGAGTGGGCAGAGAAAAAGACAGATGAATTGTTGAGTATTTATGCCCCGCAGAGATATGCTGTATCAGAAGAAAATAAAGCAAAATGGGATAGAATTGAGGGTAATACAAAACCGTATATTGAACGTAATTTAAATGTTCAGGCAAGTATTACACATCAGAACAAAGATTATAAGGCATATCCAAAACATATTATTAGTGACGATGAAGGTTGGGCATATTTGAAGTTGAATGACCTTGAAGAAAAAGTGGTACAAACAGAATTATCACGTACATTAAATGTAGCATGGTATAGGAATCAGTCAAGAAATCTTAATGCATCTCTTGCAATTCCTTACAAGTTAAATGATGTATGGGAAAATATGTATCCTGATTTTATTTTCTTTCAGAAGACTGGCGATGGAAAAATTATTCGTTCGATTGTAGACCCTCATGGTGACTGGTTAGGAGATAGCGTTGCAAAGCTGAAAGGTTATGTGATGTATTTGAAAGACCATCCTGATATGTTTGGTTCTGTACTTGCTGTTGCAGATGAAAAAGGCGGTGTTTATCGTTACCTTGATTTAATGACAAAACAGGTGCAGGATGAGATTGAAAACTTTACTGGAAGCTCTGCAAAGGAATTATTTATGGGTGCACTGGGCAGAAATTATACGGTTGTATCTGATAAATAAATCTGTTATATTTACATTGAACAATTAAATAAAAAAGTTCACGAGAGAATGTCCGATATGAAAAAATATCTACGCAGTACGGTGTAGAAAACCGAATTGTTTACGGACGCACAGCTTCTGGCAGAAGCGTATTCTGAAATAAAAATACGTGAGAGACGTAGCGGTGAGCAGATGATGGAAACTTATTGTTTCTTGATTCTGTTCACCGTTTTTTATTACAAATTTTTTGATAGAAAGATGAAGTAAATTTTTATAAGTAATCGTAGCAAAAAAGAAGAGGAATTATTAAATTATCTGTGTAAAGATGAAAGAAAAGTTTATGAAGAATTTGAAGCAAAGCTGAAAGTAAAAAGAGATGTTGATATAAAAAGACAGAAGAAAGAAATCAATAAACATGAAGAAGTTTATTAGCATATTTTTGGAAATAGCAAAGCGAGAAATATAGAACAAAAAATAGAAGTTGTGTAGACATAAATTTCATATCAAAAAGAATGTACTCAAGTTGAAAATGTGGTTTGGACAAGAAAGAGAAAATATTACAAAATCTGATTGTAGAAGAGAACAAATTAAGTTATAATATAAATATGTTTAGATGCAAATTTAAGAATAAAGGTAGTAAATTAAAAATAATTTTAGGTTATTATCAAATATAATTAAAGTTTGTAATGCGTGAGATAAATTATATATCAAAAAATAATTTTGGGTGACTTTAAGTGAGAGGGTGGAATGATTCATGAATGTGTTTACGCAAACGGAATTAGATAAATTATCAGTCATGTATGATGGTGATAAAAATAGAGATGCCACGAGTAAAATTAGAGGATTTTTATTTCAAGATTATGTAACAATCATGTGTTTACTCAAAAAACAAGTGAAGTATGTTTGCGCAGAGTATTTGGAAGATGTAGATGTTTTTTTTGAGGATGGCACATTTGAATTTATTCAAGTGAAGTATTATCCGAATGCAAGGCCAAATATGAAAGAAATTTCTACAGATCTTTATTATCAGTACTTACGTCTTCAAATGCTTCATAGTAATTTGAAAGCAAAACCAAGCCTGTATATTCATAAAGAATTGAAAGTGAAAAAGCCAACGCTTGCTGAAATGAAAACATATATAAAACTTGAAAATGAGCTTAAAAAGTCAGTATCTTATCCTGATGCTAAGAATTCCGAGAATTGGTTGAGAAAAAATGTTTATAATACTAAGAAAAAAGATACACAGAAAACCAATCTTTTTACAAAAATGGCTTCTGAAGAATCACTGAATGATTTTGTGGAAAGGTATTATATTTCTCATGAAGATGATATTAATCAGTATAAAAAGAAAGTGATGGAGAATTTAGCTAAAGCTTATCCAGATCCTGATAATAATGGAGACAAGGATCGTTGGCAATTAATTTTGTTGGGACTTGCAATTTCGTATGTGCAGCGACGTTATATGTTAGTTGATCCGTGTTTTGAACAGCTGAAGGTGGATAAAAAAGAATTTGATAAATACATGACAGAATCTGTCAAAAGGAAGACGGAGCAAACAATTGCAAGTTATCTGGCGAGTATTGTTTGCGAAGAGTATGTTGAGATTATTAATAATAATGATCTTTCGGATAAACAAATGGATATATTGAACTTGATTTACAAAAATACAATACGATGGATAAATAATATAGGCAAAACTGTGGATGGACAGTGTCAGCTATTGAATACATTTAGCATTTACGAAGTTAGCAAGATTGCTAATTACAGGGAATTATCAGTAGAGAATAGATTGTTTAACATAGCAGAGTGTAAAATATTATTTGATTATTTCCTGGATTATTTATGGAAGATTATGTTAAACATCTGTCAAGAGAAAGATAATGAAGGAATAAAAATTTTTGAACACCTAGAACTGTTTGATCCGGTCCATTACATGGTTCCGACAGTAACCAACTATATTTGCTTGAAATTCCCTGAAGATCAAGGCGTAGACTATAGCATAATTCTACCACAAGTAGGTAGTAAGTTTAATGAGTTAAAACGAAAAGTTATTGAACGTATAGTGCATATATCACCCAAACCTGGAAAATGGTTTTTCGAGAATAGTAAACTTAAGAAAGGTAAAAATTATTATGACTATAGTACAGCAGACATAATTGAGAATCCTACTGTTGCTGATCTTGGAGAAAAAAGTTTTTATATTGAGTGTATGGATTGTATTGGAGTTGGAGAGGGTGAGTGGAGTAATTGTGAAACTTGTGGTGATTGTATATTTACTGAGAAATGTATTAAAGAGGAAAAATAATTATGATATTGCAAAAAGAGTTTGTTGAAAGTGGTTATAAGGATATTCTTGTTGGAAAAATTGCTTCTGAATATGGGATTGAATTAGCTGATATTTTTGAGTTAGATCAAAAGCCGGAAGAGTTAATAAGTATTTTTATTAGTGAACAGAGAGATGAATTGTTTTTTCTTCTAGATGGAGACTTGATGGAAATTAATTCATTATGTGATCGTTGGGATGATCGAATTCGGGTGTTTACGATTATTAATAGAAATTCGAAAGCGATTCAAAAATTGATGTATAATATTGTACAGTTAATAGTTTATTCAGAAACTACTCCAGATAAAAGTAGAGAGGGAAACTTGTTAATATCAAGAAAAATCATTATTAAAGGTAATATGACAACAAAAGATCAAATTGTTATTGATGATGAGGAGGTTATTGAATTGCCATTCCATATGATTCCTGTAAATGCGTTCGCACCAAATACAGAGAGGGCAAAGCAACTGAATCAGTTGCTTCCAAAGGATGAGAGTCTTTTAGAACTAATGGAAAAGAAGCAGGTAAAAGTGAAGAGGAAAGAAAAAGAAGGCGTACTGGATAAGTCTTTTGAAGTACAAGATTACGAGAAAATTAGGGAGTGGTTGGAAGGATGATAATTCGTAAGATAAAAATGATAAATTTTAGAGGATTTTGCGACAAAGTAATCGATTTTAATGATAAATCAGTGGTGCTTCTTTCAGCAGCCAATGGAGCTGGAAAGACAACGACGATTGATGCTATTGAATGGTGTTTGACTGGTGATATTAGAAGATTAAAGAATGCTTTTGATACTAGAAGTACCAATGATGTCGATCGTAAAATGAATAATGATGGCATTCTGAAGAATCGAGATGTTGGAGAGAATGAGAAAATTAGTGTAGTTCTTTGGTTGGTTGAAGGAGAAAAAGAGATAATTCTTTGCAGGGAGCAGATAAAGGATGAATTAAATCCAAGGGCATCTAAGGTTACAATTGATGCAAATGAGGAAAAAGCAAAAAAATTTCTTCAAGAATATGTAGGAGATAGTTTTTATAATTTTCATTTTTGTGATGTTCAGAAGTCATTTAACATGCAAAGTAAAAAACGAAAGGATTTAAAAGATTTCTTTGGTGAGTTTATTACGAACTATGATGAAATAAAGCAGATTGCTGAAAATTTAGATATTTTTGTTGAGGATGTAAATAGGTATATTGAGGACAAAACTAGACAGAAGGTATCATTGGATGTGATTAATACACATAAAGATCAGTTAGAGAAAATTCGCAAGAAGGCAGGGAAAATTAGGTATCCGGAAATAATTTTTTATGCAGATGAAAAAACGGATATTACTGATCTGAATAAGACAGAGCTAATTGAACAGAAAGTGGAACTGGAAAATTGCGGTTATAAGATAGTGGACAAGAGACTTTCAGAACTTATAAAAAATGAAGGTTTAAAGAATCGACGGTCTATAATTGAAGAGGTGGCTTCTTGCTGGAAGACAAAGGAAAAGTCTATTCGATGTGCAGTGAAAAATGGATTTTGGAAGAATACGGATGTAATTTCAAATCTAGAAATGAAACTAAAAAAATTGAAGGACTTGTCTCTTACAAAGGATACAATTTTTCAAGATGGGGATTTAGTGATTACTTTAAAAATTAAAGACTTTACGCATTCAGATTTTGTTGAGTACAAGAAGGAAATTGAAGAAAAAGAGAAATTGGTAAAGGAACTTTGTAGTGAGATTGAATTGCTTACTAAGAATAATAAGATATTAGAACTGTTATCATCTTTATATGCCAATAAAAAGGTGATGATTGAATATAGAGATAGTGCTATTAATGAGAATGGTACCGTTCGATGTCCGTTATGTGGAGCAGAGTCATTTGCTACTATGGATGCCGATTTAATTCTTAAAGAAGCAGAAGAATATATTAAACAGAACGGGGATGTTGTAAGGATAAAAGAATTAAAAAAGACTTCCTTACAGAAAGAGATTTCTGTTCTTTATCAGAAAAGCATTAACTGTATTGAAAAGGTAGTAGAGAAAGAAAAAAATACATTACAGACAGAAATTAACAAACTTAAAGCTTTGAATGATGAGATGCAACAATATTTTGAGACCGTCAAAAAGTTACAGAAAACAGAAAAAGAGATTAGGGTTGAAGAATTGACGGCGGAAAAGATAGGTAAATTACTTGATACTGTAGGTAATACAATTATGGAAGAATCGAAAGAGCAGGAATTAAGAGATTATTATCAACAGATTTTGACGGTTTTGGGTTATGATTTTAAAAATGAAACAATAGAACAAACATATGCAAAAGTGAGAAATCTTATTACTGGCTCTTTTAAAGTTTCATATTTTTCTTATGATATGCTTGTATCAAAGCTCAATGCTATTGATAGTGTTCTTGCAAATCAAACTTTGTCTGATTTACATCAGAAATTAGATGAGGAAAAGAAAAAGAATCAAAAAATTGATGTGGAAATAGAAGAACTTAGAAAGTTGAAAGGTATTGCATCTCAGAGAGCAAAAGATATTAGGGATATTGTTGAGAAACTTTCGAAGGACGAGTATGAAAAGATTGGTCCACTCATTGATAAATTCTATAATAAACTGACAAGATTTAATTCAGGAGATGGAATCAATATTGTGCAGCAAAAAGATGGCATTTCATTGGTCGATAATAAAAGCAAGAATATTGTTAATATTTTAAGCAATGGACAAATTAGTGTTTTTATGTTGGCTCATTTTTTCGCAGGTATTAATGCAAGAAATTATCGTGAAAAGATGAAAATCTATTTTGTTGATGATTTAACAGCTTGTATGGATGATGTTAATATGCTTGCATTCATGGATTTGCTTAAGTATCAGATGTCTTCGAAAGCAACCATGGAGCAGTTGTTTTTTGTTACTTGTGATGACCGTATTAGTAGATTGTTGAAATATAAGTTAAGTGGATGTGGAATTGAATTATGCGAACTTTTAGAAAGTGATTTTATGTAGGTGAGAAAGTTTTTTGCAAAATAGACTATAATAAAATTTTTAGAATGATTGCCAAACTAAACTAATTGGGGGATACTCGGAAGCTGATATAAGAAAGGAAAAACAACAATGAAAGTATTAATGATAAACGGAAGTCTCAGAGTAAATGGAAATACATCTATTGCTTTGGATGAGATGAGAAAGGTATTTGAAAAAGAAGGTGTAGATGTAGAAATCGTGTAGGTTGGAAATGAAAATGTAAGGGGTTGCATTGCGTGTGGACGCTGCGGGGAGCTTGGAAAATGTGTTTTTGATGCACTGAAACTTGAATATAGGGCAGTATGATTTATGAATATATTTCTCATGTTTTGTCATTATTTTTATCTTTTCCATCTATTGACATGATAATCTAATTCTATCAACAGATGGAAAGATAATACCATTCTGTCTTTTTACGAAGTACTTGGAGATGCTTATCATGATGCAATAGTTGCAGCATGTCAGGATGAAGAATTATATAAATTATGGAAGGACAGGCTGGAAAGTGTTTTACATGATTTTGCAGGCTTCGGCTGGGGGATGGAGGAGTACATATGCAGGGAATATCATTCGCTCCCATGGTTACAGGAGAATAACGGATGAGCAGGAAAGTACATAGAGTGCTGGTTGTTCTTGCAGGAGAAATAAGGAATTTGCCAATGCAAGTGCATTGATTGGATGATTAAGAAAGATTACCTCAGGATTAAGTATGATTATCGTCTCCCGTTATTAGTGTTTTCAGAAAAGGGATGGGAAATAGAAAAAGAAACATTTGTGGAAGAGCTTTATCGGAGATTTTGTCTGGATATAAGGGAAAAGAATGCCCGTGTCATTTTTGAAATGAAAGATGTAAACAGACAGGTTGTTATGCTTGTACTTGATAAAATACAAAAGGACGGAACAGAGGAATTTTTAAACTGTTTAGAAGCATGGAAGTTGATGGAAGTAAAGAAGATTGCAGTTCGGATTGCAGAGGTTGAAAATACGATTAAAAACAGAGCAAAGCTATCAGAGTAGAAAAGAGTAAGAGCTTATAGCGAACTGAAAAGTGAGGTGAGTTGATATGGCAAATGATATCGTTAACTATCAGGATGTGATTACTGACATAAAGGGAATTATTTCATCTGGTCGTGAAGTGGCTTATAATGCAGCAAATAAAGCTATGGTGCGTACCTATTGGCATGTAGGTAAGCGTATTGTGGAACAGGAACAGGCAGGAAAAGAAAGAGCAAAATATGGTCAGGCTTTAATTGAGGCATTAGCGGATGAACTTACAAAAGAATATGGAAAAAGTTTTTCTAAAAGGAATCTGCAATATTTTCGTAAATTTTATCTTGCTTTTCAAGATGAGCAGATTGTGAACGCATGCGTTCACAATCTGAATTGGACACATTTTAGAGCACTTTTACGTGTGCCGGATGAAAATGCAAGAATGTGGTATATGAACGAAGCAGTACAGGAAGGCTGGAGTTCAAGAACTTTAGATAGAAATATCAGCACACAATATTATTACAGATTAATGCAGTCACCAAAGAAAGATGCTGTCATGAATGAAATGC